>VMBT01000946.1_pt1 | contig 15825 bp, 13 predicted proteins | sample 4404301 | NCBI WGS metagenome assembly VMBT01 (sample SAMN12238535, study PRJNA552566) | marine metagenome | isolation source: Coastal seawater | place: USA: coastal Georgia, Sapelo Island | collected 2008-08/2009-08
ATTGGAAAAATGAAACATTTCCTAATAATACTAAAAAAATTTTAAAAAATAGAAAAAAAAAAGAAAATTAAGAAAATTTTAGGATAATTTTCACTACAGCCAATCTTGCGTGGATTTAATTTGTCTTTCCAGAATGCCACTGGTCGATAAAGCTTTTCTTGCCTGGAAGTGTCAGGTCTCGGTCTTTTGTCCAAGAACGCGCAAGTGGGGCATGCTTTAAACGGTTATTTGAACTTTTAAATAACCGCAGCGATGGGAGAATTAGCTTAACAGCAAGTCGATATAACCATGGGTGTAAAGCAAAGTATGCCCAGGTGGTCATAATCCAGCGGGTACGTTGGCTGCCTGTCTTCTCTCTCCACTGCTGTTCGCGTAAAGCTCTCATCATATCTGGTAAGGGGATGTCCACCGGACATACTTCTCGGCATCGTCCATTTAACGTGCATGCATTAGGCAAGTCCCCGGCCTGCTCTAGGCTATTTAAGGCAGGGGTTAAAATTGAACCCATTGGCCCTGGATAGGTCGATCCGTATGGATGACCCCCTATCACTGAATAAACAGGACAATGATTCATGCAGGCGCCACAACGAATGCAGCGGAGCATCTTTGCCATATCTCCACCCAACATTGTTGTCCGTCGATTATCTACTAAAACGATGTGCATTTCTTCCGGACCATCCCTATCACCAGAACGTTTTGGTCCGTTGAAAAAAGTTACATATTGAGTGAATTCACTACCCAACGCAGATCTGGATAAAAGTCTAAGAAAAACTGCAGTATGCTCTAAGCTTGGGACAAGTTTTTCGATGCCCACTGTAACGATGTGGCAGGGAGGTAGAGCTGTTGTTAGCTCCGCATTTCCTTCGTTTGTGACTGTTAAAATCGAGCCACTATCAGCAGCAAGAAAATTTGCTCCAGAAATACCTACATCGGCAGAAATATATTTTGGCCTTAGCTCGTGTCGGGCGCTTTCCACTAGCGCTTCGACAGTGTCAGATGATCTTTGCCTCGTATGTTTATCAGTAAACAGGTCTGCCACTTCCTCCTGTGTCTTATGAAGGGCCGGGATCACTATGTGTGAGGGGCGCTCACCTGCTAATTGAATGATGTGCTCCGCGAGATCTGTTTCAACACGCTCAATTCCAGCTGCTGCAAGAGCGGCAGGCAGACCAATTTCTTCGCCGAGCATTGATTTTACGCGCGTGGCTGTTTTTGCCTCGCGTGTCTTGCATATGTCTACGACAATGCCTGTCGCTTCGTCAGGGGTATCGGCAAAGTGGACGATTGCGCCTGAGGCTTCAGCAGCAGCCGTGAATTGTTCTAAGTAGTAATCAAGGTTCTCTAGAGTATGATCTTTAACCTGCACTGCGAGCTTTCGGGCTTCTTCGAATTCAGGGTAATTGGTAATTACCTCCGTGCGCCTGCCTTGAAGTAAGTTAGTTGCCCGATCTAATGCTATTTTTAGTTGAGGCTTTTTTAGTGCGTGTGCTGCCTCCGTTTTGAAGGCAGAAGGTGAAGCAGCGTGAGAGTTCATATGCCATCTCCATCTGCCATACCAGCAAGAACCTCCGCGATATGAAAACAGCGGATGTTTGAATTTTCGCGCGATAGCTTTCCTGCCATATTCATTAGGCAACCTAAATCACCTGCAAGAAGTACATCTGCACCGCTGGCCTTTATTGTCTTAGTTTTATCGGCCACGATTGCTGCAGAAATTTCTGGATATTTGATGCAGAAGGTGCCGCCAAAACCGCAGCATGCCTCTTCGCCTTCAAGGGGTTGAATTTCCAATCCTGAAATTTCAGATAAAAGAACTCGAGGTTGCGCCTTAACGCCAAGCTCCCTTAGTCCCGAACAACTATCATGGTAGGCAACTTTGGCTGGGAATACGGTCGAGGTTGGTTTCCAACCCATTATATCAACAAGAAACTTAGTGAGCTCAAATGTTCGAGCGGCTAGGTCTTCTTGTCTGAGCCGCCAACCCGGGTCTTCCGGAAAAAGGTCTGCGTAGTGGACTTTAATCATTCCTGCACAAGAGCCGGATGGTGCCACTACATAGTCATATGTTTCAAATGTTTTAATTACTTGCTCTGCTATTGCGCGGCTTGCACTTTTTGCGCCTGAATTAAAGGCAGGTTGCCCGCAGCAAGTTTGTGCCTTTGGGACTATCACCTCACATCCTGCTAATTCTAAAAGGCGAGCAGCGGCAAATGCCACGTTTGGCCGCATTGTGTCAGCCAAGCAGGTTACAAAGAGCGCGACGGAGGGTTTAGATCTTGTCATGCCTCAAAAATATCGCCCGTGTATTCTCGTAGCGATGCGCGCCGCCGCCGCAGCGCGCGAATGCCGCAATTTCCCTTGCCATTAAGTTGATGCAGGTGGTCGGGGCAAGATTGCTTCAAAGTCTGCTTGGGAACTTCTTTTAAAGATCCTTCAATATTTCATTCCAAAGAGTAGACTTCAATTCAAAGCCAACGCCTGGAGCGTCTGGCAGGGTAATTTTCCCGCCTTCAACCTGTGTATTGTCTGCGAACCCACCGAAGGGCTGAAACACCCCTGGGTAACTTTCGTTCCCTCCCAGTCCAAGTCCAGCGGCTATGTTTAAGGCAAACTGGTGGCCACCGTGAGGAATGCAGCGTCGCGGTGACCAGCCTAACTCTTGCAGCATTTTAAGTGTGTCGAAATATTCAACCAAACCATAAGAAAGAGGGGGATCGAATTGAAGCCAATCGCGATCACTACGCATCCCTGCGTACCTGATTAAGTTACGAGCATCTTGTACAGAAAATAAATTTTCTCCCGTAGCCATTGCGCCAGGATAGATTTCACTAAGGACTGCCTGTAATTGATAATCCAGAGGGTCTCCAGCCTCTTCGTACCAGAAGAGGTCATAAGGCTTCATCATTTCTGCATAAGCAATAGCCGTTTGTAGATCAAAGCGACCGTTAGCATCGACGGCTAACCTCTGGCCGTCACCAACCACCTCAAGAACTGCTTCTATGCGTTCTTTATCAATATTTATACTTTCACCACCAATTTTCATTTTGACGATGTCGTAGCCGAGGTTGAGGTAGCCCTTCATCTCCTCTTTAAGAGCATCTAAACCTTTTCCTGGATAGTAATAGCCACCAGCGGCGTAAACAAAGACCTTGTGGTCGGCTTTACCAGCGTTAAACCGGTCGGCCAGTAGTTGCCACAGAGGTACTTGATTGGCCTTTGCAAGCGCATCCCATAGGGCCATGTCGATTGTTCCAACTGCCACAGACCTCTCTCCGTGTCCTCCTGGCTTTTCATTTACTCTCATCGACTTGTTTACTTTTGCTGGATCGATAAAGCCGTCTTCACCAATCCATTGGTTTTGATCCGCTGCTTTGATCCGAGGAATAAACCGGTCACGCATCAATGCGCCCTGGCCATAGCGGCCGTTTGAGTTGAATCCATAACCAATGACTTGTTTACCATTTACGTAGACATCGGTTTTGACGGCAACCACGCTGCAGGTCATCTGGCTGAAGTCAACATACGCGTTTCGAATATCTGACTTTAGGGATACGGTCTTTTCAACAATGTCTACAATTTTCATAACAGCATTACTTTCAAAACAATCCAGAAATTACTCCTAGAGAAGTAATCCTTCACTTTGCAAGAGGCGCGTTGGGGTGTTTTGCAAAAAATTGTTTGGTGTATTCAAAATTCAGCAGAAATAGGACTTGATTAAATACCCAAGATGATACAAATCCAATTCGTATAAGATTAGTCCTAATTGGATTTTGGGTAAATGCTGCGATTATCAAAAATGACCGATTATGCGGTTGTGGTTATGGGGCAATTAGCTTCCAGACCGGATTGCCGTCAGTCCGCTGCTAGTATAGCTGAAAATACTGGTTTACCGACCGCTACAGTTGGGCAGGTACTTAAAGCTCTCAGTATTTCAGATCTGGTTGATGGCACCCGTGGCGCATACGGTGGCTATTTATTGTCTCGCTCTCCTTCCGCCATCTCAGTTGCAGAAATTGTGGTTGCCATGGATGGGCCAGTTGCGATTACCGCTTGTGTGGATGGAGCAGACGACCCCTGCAATGTTCAGGCTGGATGTTTGCTTCGTGGTAGTTGGGATGCCGTGAATTCAGCAATTGAGGGTGCTCTGAAGGGTGTCTCTCTTGAAGACATGCTAGCTCCTTTATTTAGATTTTCTGTATCCAAATCCTCTGAATTGGAGGTCCGTTCATGAGTGCCACAGCAGAAACTATCGCTGATGTAGAGAAGCTAGGCGATCGTTACAAATACGGCTTCGTTACCGAAATTGAATCAGAAACTGCTCCTAAGGGTCTGTCCGAGGATGTAATCCGTTTTATTTCAGCCAAGAAGGAAGAGCCAGATTGGCTCCTAGAGTGGCGGCTGCAAGCCTATGCAAAATGGCAGAAAATGACCGAGCCCAATTGGGCTAAATTGGGTTACCCCCCGATAGATTACCAGGATTCTTACTATTACTCGGCACCAAAACAAAAAGATGCCCCCAAAAGCCTCGACGAGGTTGATCCAGAGTTACTAGAAACTTATGCAAAACTTGGTATTCCATTAAAAGAGCAGGAAATGCTTGCAGGGGTGAGAAACGTTGCCGTTGATGCAGTATTCGATAGTGTCTCGGTTGCTACTACCTTTAAAGCAAAACTAGCCGAAGCTGGTGTCATTTTTTGTTCGATATCTGAAGCGGTTCGCGAATATCCAGACCTGGTCCGTAAGTATCTCGGCTCAGTCGTGCCACAGGATGACAATTTTTTTGCCGCCTTAAATTGTGCAGTCTACACCGATGGCTCGTTTGTATATGTACCAAAGGGTGTGAAGTGTCCGATGGAACTCTCTACCTATTTTCGAATAAATGCTGAAAATACGGGGCAGTTTGAGCGCACATTAATTATAGCGGATGAGGGGTCTTACGTCAGTTACTTGGAGGGGTGTACGGCTCCGATGCGGGATGAAAATCAGCTGCATGCGGCTGTTGTCGAGCTTGTTGCGCACAAGGATGCGGAAATCAAATATTCGACTGTTCAAAATTGGTATCCGGGTGATGAAAACGGTAAAGGCGGGATTTACAATTTTGTGACGAAGAGAGCCCTCTGTCAGGGCGACCGCTCAAAGGTCATGTGGACCCAGGTAGAAACGGGATCTGCAATTACATGGAAGTATCCAAGCTGCGTTTTGCAGGGGGACGACAGCCAAGGTGAGTTCTATTCGGTTGCAATCGCGAACAACATGCAACAGGCCGATACTGGAACTAAAATGATCCATATGGGCAAACGTACGCGCTCTCGCATTATCTCCAAGGGGATTTCTGCTGGTCGCGCTCAGAATAGTTATCGTGGGCTGGTAAAAATGTTGCCTTCTGCTGACAAGGGCAGAAATTTCACCCAGTGTGACTCACTCCTTATAGGCGATAAATGCGGCGCGCATACGTTCCCATACATTGAGAGTCAAAACCGGTCAGCGCGAGTTGAGCACGAGGCAACTACGTCAAAAATTAGTGAAGACCAGTTATTTTATTGCCGGCAGCGTGGCATTGGTGAGGAAGAAGCCGTTGCGCTTGTCGTTAATGGTTTTTGTCGAGAGGTATTGCAGCAACTTCCAATGGAGTTTGCGGTTGAGGCGCAAAAGCTGGTTGGAATTAGTCTTGAAGGTTCGGTGGGTTAAAACAATGCTTGAGATCAATGATCTACGGGTAAGCGTAGAGGGCAAACAAATTCTGAAGGGCTTGAACCTATCGGTGCCAGCCGGTGAGGTTCATGCAATTATGGGCCCGAATGGAGCGGGTAAATCAACTCTAGCCTACGCTTTAGCAGGGCGAGAGGGTTACGAGCACGAAGGTGGTTCAGCAAAGCTGCTTGGGAATAGCATTATCGGGTTAGATCCAGAGGATAGGGCTGCTTTGGGCCTCTTCCTTGCATTCCAGTATCCAGTCGAAATTCCAGGCGTTGCAGGAATGACATTCTTAAAAACTGCTCTGAACTCTATGCGAGTTGCGAGAGGCCAAGAAGAATTGTCAGCGCTCGACTTTTTGAAGCTTGTTCGAGAAAGGTTGAAGAGCCTTGGAATAGATGAGGCTATGCTAAAGCGTCCGGTGAATGTTGGATTTTCTGGCGGTGAAAAAAAACGCAACGAAGTTTTACAGATGGCAATGCTTGAGCCAAAATTCTGTGTTCTCGATGAAACAGATAGTGGTCTTGATATCGACGCTCTCAAAGTTGTAGCTGATGGCGTCAATGCTCTCAGGTCTCCAGATCGCGGTATGTTAGTCATCACCCATTATCAGCGATTATTGGATTACATTAAGCCTGATCGAGTGCATGTCCTCGCTTCTGGGCAGATCGTAAAGTCTGGTGGTCCAGAATTAGCGCTTCAGCTTGAAGCAGAGGGCTACGGAGAGTTGTTAAAAGAGACTGCAGCATGAGTGCTGGTTTACAGACTTCAGGCCCAGGGGTAGATGCATTTCGCACTGCTTTTCGCCAGCCTTCAGAGGAACCTCTATGGCTATCCCAATTTAGGCTTTCTCAAACAGAACAATTTTCACACTCAGGTTTGCCAACCACGAAGGATGAAGGTTGGAAATACACTAGTTTGAGGCCTCTGGCTCGAGCAAAATATCAGATAGTTGAAGCCTGTGAGGGAGGTTCTGTATCGCCTGTCTTAAAAGGGGCTGCGCAAGCGGTATTCGTTAACGGTTATTTTAGGGCAGAGGCTTCTGATATTTCTGGTCTTGAGCAGTTTCTTGGGCCGTTCAATGGTTTCTTGAAGGAACCGTGGTTGGAAAACTTAGTCACAGACACATCCTTTAAATATCAAACGATGTATTCTCTTAATGCCGCTTCTTTTACCGATGGGTTTGCGTTGAAATTGGGGGCGGATCAACAACTCCCAAGGCCCCTTGAGCTTGTTTTTCTCTCAGTTCCCGGTGATGTGCCAGGGATGTGGCATCCACGCGCTGCTATCGACCTTGGTGCGAACGCTTCGGCTACTATCATTGAGCGCCATCTATCAGTTGGGGAGGGGGCTTATTTAGCAAATCATGCTGCCGACATCCGGGTGGGTGAAAATGCTCGGTTAGTGCATGTTAAGATACAAGACGAAGGATCCGATGGGCGACATCTTTCGATGACGCGTGTAAAAGTTGGAAAGAAATCTTTATATGATGGTTTTACTTTAACTTTAGGTGGATCTTTGAGTCGTAGTGAAACTGAGGCTTGCGTTGAAGGAGTGGGAGCTGAAGTTCGCTTAAACGGAGCATACTCTATTACCGGTAAACAGCATGCTGATCACACCAGTCGTATTAACCACTTAGCTCAAGGTACTAAATCACGCCAAGTCTATGCTGGAGCAATTGATGGGAATGGCCGCGGTGTTTTCCAGGGTCATATTGTAGTTGATCAGGCAGCACAGCAAACTGATGGCTACCAGATGAATAGAGCTCTGCTTTTATCTGATACAGCTGAAGTTGATTCTAAGCCCACTCTCGAGATTTATGCTGACGATGTAAAATGTAGTCATGGCGCAACGGCAGGCGATATTGATGAAGACCACCTGTTCTATTTAAGGGCGCGTGGTATTCCAGCACCCGCTGCTCGGAGCCTTGTTGTTCGTGGGTTTTTAGCAGATCCCATTGAAAATATTTCTGACGATGATGCGAGGGCGGCTGTTCTCGATGTGCTTGATGCTCATCTCGGATTGGAACGCTTATGATTAATTCTGAAAAGTTGTCAAAAACCAATTTTAATGTTGATGCTATTCGTGCTGATTTTCCAATTTTGCATCAACAGATGAATGGTCATGACCTCGTATTTTTAGATACAGGGGCAAGCGCTCAGAAGCCGAAGCAGGTCATTGAGGCCATGGTGAGCGTGATGCAGAGCGACTACGCTAATGTTCATAGGGGGGTGTATTCGCTATCTCAGCGGTCTACAGACCTTTTTGAAGCGTCTCGAGAGAAGGTTGCACGCTTCATAAATGCGCCAGATGAGGATTCTGTGGTATTTACCCGAGGGGCTACGGAGGCCATTAATCTGGTAGCTTTCTCGTATGGACAAAGGTTAGTCCCCGGTGATGAAATTTTAACAACAGAAATTGAACATCATTCTAATATTGTCCCTTGGCAGATGATTGCCGAACGCCAGGGAGCCAAAGTTGTTTTTGCGCCAATTACAGACGATGGCGAATTAGATATGGAGGCAGTAAGAGCCCTTATTACCAATCGGACTAAGATTGTTGCTGCGGCTCATGTTTCCAACACAATGGGTACCGTTTTACCGATAAAAGAACTAGCAAGATTAGCTCATAGGGTAGGGGCTGTGATGATCGCGGATGGTTGCCAGGCAGCTCCGCACTTACCCGTTGATGTACAAGATCTCAACGTCGATTTTTATGCTTTTTCTAGTCATAAAGTTTATGGCCCAACTGGAATTGGCGTTTTGTACGGGCGCCCTGATATTTTGATAGATATGCCTCCATATCAAGGTGGCGGCGAAATGATCGAAACAGTTGAAAAGACTGGTTCTACTTTTAAGTTGCCGCCACATCGCTTCGAGGCTGGTACCCCCGCTATCATAGAGGCCGTTGGGTTAGGTGCAGCAATTGACTATATCACGTCGGTTGGAATTGAGGCAGCTGGAGCGCATGAAACTGAGGTCTGTGCACATGCGGAAACACTTCTTCGTTCAATGCCAGAGGTTGAAATTTTAGGGCGGCCAAACTCTAAAACATCAGTTTTATCATTTAATGTTAAAGGCGCGCACGCTCATGACGTTGGTACCATTTTAGATCAACAGGGTGTTGCGATACGTGCTGGTCAGCACTGCGCTCAAACTGTAATGGATCGATTTGGTCTGCACGCGACAGCAAGGGCAAGTTTTGGGATGTACAATACCTTGGCGGAAGCTGAGGCATTAGCGAGAGCCGTCTCAAAAACAATTGAAATTTTTGGGTGAGGTCAGACTGATGAGTGACAGTATGGATAGACCATTTCCCATGTTTCATGACATGGATATGCCAGGCCTTGGAGGCGATCCTTCAGAATTTAGAGCTAACCGAGGTGCGCCTCTGCCTGAGGGACAGCCTGTCGGCAGCAGAGATGACGCTATTGCAGCCTTGAAAACAGTTTATGATCCTGAAATTCCTGTCGATATATGGGAATTGGGGCTTATTTATGAGATCGATATCGATGCAGCTACTGGTGGGGTAAATATTGAGATGACTCTCACTGCTCCTGGATGTCCAGTGGCTGGTGAAATGCCAGGTATGGTAGCAGACGCACTTGTGGCTGTTCCGGGTTTTGGTGAAATCGAAGTTACTTTAACATTCGATCCACCATGGACAGCAGAGCTTATGTCCGATGAAGCTCGGGTTGCCCTTGATTGGTTCTAGAAGGTTATAGTCGTATGAACGAACGTCCCCCAATGATTTCTCTTACTGACACTGCCGTAGCGCGTGTAAAAGAGCTTGTGTCCCAAAGTTCAGAGCCCGTTCTTGGGCTCCGAATTGGGGTGTCAGCCCGCGGTTGCTCAGGCCTATCGTACTCTGTTGAGTATGCATCTGAGGCAAAGCGCTTTGAAGAGGTGATTGAGCAGGATGGAGTTAAAGTACTAATCGATCCCGCTGCAGTCATGTTCTTAATTGGATCTGTTGTTGACTATGAGGAGAGTAAATTTACATCGGGCTTTACATTTAATAACCCTAACGCTGTGGGGGCATGTGGATGTGGAGAAAGTTTTTACGTTGAAAAAGAGCAGTTATCCGGCCAGCCTATCAAGCCTTAGAAACATAAAGAGTTAAATTATTATACAGTTCCTTGGGCCAGAGCCTCGGCTTCCTCAGGTGTGTATCCAAGTTCACCGAATATCTCTGTTTGATCTGCCGCGAGGGATGGAGCAGTTTCCGCCCTGGGTTTATTGTCGGGCTGACGAACTCCAGTGCCAATCGATTTAATGTTAAGACCGTTTGAAGTTTTGTATTGAATTACCTGACCAGTTGTTTTCAAAAACTCACTGTCAAGTGCCTGAGCAACGTTATTGACTGGCGCTGCTGGAACTGCGCCTGCAAATATTGTCATCCATTCGGCAGTTATTTTGGTCGATAATACTTCATCTAACAATTCTGTAATCAGGTCACGGTTACTCAGTCGGTCTGAAAAAGTCGCAAACCTTGAGTCGTTACTCCATTCTGGATGACCAATACAGTTGCAGAGAACGGGCCAGAATTTTTCCTTATTGCACATTAGAAAAATCCAACCATCCTGTGTCTTATATAATTGGCTAGGCACTAAATTGGGGTGTGCGGACCGTTTCTCACGTCCAATCATTTCATCGAGATTTAAATACCACGAGCCCGCATAGCAAAGGTTGGTCATAGCTACGTCGTACAAGGAGACATCGTAGTCGCCTCCTTGACCACTGGCTCTTGCCCCTAAGACTCCGGATACCAGTGCTAGCGCTGCCTGAAGGCCGGTCGAGAGATCAACAATGGATAGGCCCATACGAGATGGAGGGCCACCTTTCTCTCCAGTTACGGAAAGGTATCCACATTCTGCCTGCATTAAAAAATCGTACCCAGGCCAATCTGCCCTAGGCCCTTCACGTCCATAAGCAGATAGATGCACACATACGAGACGAGGATTTACCGTTTTTAGAGTCTCGTAGGTAAGCCCTAACTTGGCTGGGATGTCGCCACGGAGGTTATTGAAGACAGCATCTGCTGTAGCGGCTAAGCGCCGGAGTGCTTCCTGGCCAGACTCAGTTTTTAAATTAAGGCATGTAGACCGCTTGCCTCGGTTAAAAGATTGAAAAAAGAGACTGTCGCCACTTGGAAGGACTTCATTAGCATGTCTTACATGTCGTCCTACGTCACCACCATCAACAGCATTCTCAACCTTGATAACCTCCGCACCCAAGTCAGCAAGCTGCATAGTGCTATGTGGTCCGGCACCATATTGCTCTACTGCAATAATGCGAATGCCTTCCAATGGTCTGCCGGACGGTTTGCTCATATTGGGTTTCTCTCAATGAGCTGGCGAGCAATTAGAATTTTTTGTAGCTCATTTGTTCCTTCTCCAATGGTGAGGAGAGGAGCATCACGATAAAAACGCTCAACTGGGAATTCTTTTGAATACCCATAACCGCCATGAACGCGCATTGACTCCATGGAATTGGTGAGTGCGGCTTCGGTCGCAAAGAGCTTTGCCATTCCAGCTTCCATATCGCAACGTTCGCCTCTATCAAATGCTTCCGCCGCTGCACGGGTTAGGTGTCTTGCGGCTTCTACATTGGTTGCCATGTCTGCAAGCTTAATTTGGATTGCTTGATGCTGGGAAATAGGTTTACCAAAGGTCTCACGCTGTTGGCTGTACTTTACGGCTTCTTTCATAGCAGCTGATGCAACGCCTACACCGCGAGCAGCAACGTTTATGCGTCCAAGTTCAAGTCCGCCAAGCGCGTGCCGAAGGCCTAGTCCTTCCTGGCCGCCGATTAACCTATCTGAATGGATTTTGAAGTCATTGAATACTAATTCAGCGGAATCAATGCCTTTGTATCCAAGCTTTTCTAATTTTCGAGATACGCTAAATCCTTCACCTTTTTCAGCTAAAAATAAGCTTGTGCCTGCGTGTCTAGGTTGTTTCTCTGGGTCAGTTTTTACGAGAAGTGCAAAAACCGTTCCATGGATACCGTTAGAAATCCAAGTTTTTGTCCCATTAACTACGTAATGATCTCCGTCTCTTTTAGCGACCGTTCGGATTGCTTGGAGATCGGTTCCACAATTAGGTTCAGTTAGAGCTAAACCTCCACGAATTTCTCCAGTGGCGAACTTAGGAAGCCATTCGCGTTTTTGTTCTTCGGTTCCGTGACGAATAACTGCTGAAGCCATGATTAAGTGAGAATTAAAAATGCCAGACAAGGACATCCAAACTTCAGATACTGTCTCAACAATCTTGGCATAAGTTGTTGTTGGTAAACCAAGGCCACCATATTGTTGGGGTATAATTGCTCCAAAAAGGCCAAGCGCCTTCATGCCTTCAACCATGTCAACGGGGTATTCATCGGCATGTTCTAAAGCCATCGCATAAGGACGAACGTCTCTATCTAGAAACTTATTAATGGCTTCTAAGATTTGTCGCTCATCTTCTGCTGTAATTCCATTATGGGCCGGTGTGGAGCTCATTTTTAAATTTAGCCTTTCCATTCGTGCAGCAAAAAAAGGTACTTAAGGTTTAGGTTCTTTTTGTGTGAATTTATAACTTAGAATCATAGGTCTAAAAAATTCTAGAACCAGACAAAGCTTGGTTCTAAAATATTAAGCTAATGAGGAATGTCTTCTTCTTGCAAAAGAACAAGAGATTGGCGGAACGCCAGGACTGTTTCCTCTAATTCTCTTTCTGTATGCGATGCTGAAATAGTGCCTCCCGGCCAACCATTAAAATCAACACCATTTAACAACATTGCCTGTCTTAATTTTTGTACTACGCCTGGTGCGTTTCCTTTCAATTCCATAAATGGAATGGACAGGGCATTGAAATTTTCTGGTGTCACGGTTCGGTTTGCAGGGTTTGTAAAAATGTGAATGGTTGAATGTTCGCCATAAGCCGCCCAATTTAATCCGGCATATGCAATTTCTTGATTAAGCCTTTGGCGTAAACAAGAACCAAATAAATTAGCCTTTTCGCAAATACCATCTGTTTCAATTATTTTTAGAGCAGCTATCCCAGCAGCTGCAGCAACAGGGTTGGCGTTATAGGTTCCTTGGTGGCCTATCTTTTCAAAACCTTTAGACGCTGCAGCCTCAAAATCTAACAATTCAAATATATCTGCTCTGCCAGCAACGGCGCCGCCTGGTAATCCTCCTGCAACGATCTTGGCAAAGGTTGCCAGATCAGGTGTGACCCCAGCTTCTGCTTGCGCACCGCCAGGAGAAACACGAAACCCGGTAACAACCTCATCAAAAATTAAAAGTGTGTCTGCAGATTTTGTTTCATCACGTAAAAAGTTCAGGAAACCTGGTGCTACAGGCACCATTCCTGTTGAAGAACCAGTTGGTTCAAGTATCACGGCTGCGACATCACTGTTAGATAGTGCCGCTGTCACTCCAGCTTTATCGTTTGGGTCAACTAGTATGACATTTTCGGCTATCCCATTTATGACGCCTGTTGTTGGTGTTCCATCAAAATGATTGGCCTGACCTGGGGCCATATGGTCATTCCAACCATGAAAATGCGTACGGAAACGTATGATTTTGGAGCGATTGGTATAAGCTCGCGCTAAGCGAACGGCCATTAATGTCGCTTCAGTTCCAGATGATGTGAACCGTACTTTTTCAGCGCATGGAACCATGCGAATTATTTGCTCTGCCCATTCGATCTCTAACGCATGACTTGCGCCAAAATGTGTGCCTTTACCGTAAGCGTTTTGAACTGCAGCTGCCACGCTGGGATGATTGTGGCCAAGGATTAAAGCGCCATGGCCGCCAAAGTAATCAATATACTCATTGCCATCTACATCCCATTTTCTTGGTCCTTCTGCGTGTTCAATGTAAATGCCGTAAGGGTTCATGTGACGGGAATCATGAGTTATTCCGCTTGGGAATACATTCTTTGCTTTCGTAGCAAGTGCTGCTGAGCCGTGAGTCTTGCTGCGATATGCTGCCTCAATTCTTGAATTAGATAAGATTGATGTGCCCATGAAGACCTCGAACTAATCCGTTTCAACCAGATTAAGTAATTAAAAGACAATGCCAGAATATCTTAACCGAAAAACAATCGTCTTGTCAGTTTGGAAATTCGGGGGTCGGCGATGGCGGTGAGAGCTCCTCTTGGGTACTCGTAGGGGCTGGTAAAACATCTCGCAAAATACCAGGAGCAAAAGTGCTTAGGGTACTGATTGTAAATTCTGGATCTTCCAATGGGCCAAAGGCTCTGTAATTTGTTGCAAAAATTCCTTCTTCTCCTGTTCCTGTAATCATTTGGCGAAGAAGGGGAAGTTGATCAAAAAGAGGAAAGGCATCGATTGTTCGAGTGATCGCATAAGCTGGAGATATTGCTCCCTCAATTTCAAAAGTATCGTTGCGAATATCAATTTCACCTTTTGCAGAGATTGCTAACGCGCTTCCTTCAGCTCTTCCACTTTTAATTTCTAAAAGTCCCAACTTGTATGTACCGTCGAGCTCGAGGTGGTCAAAACGGATTGCGTCTCCGCCATCAATTATTGAAAGGAGAAGGGTGCCTGTTAATCCTCCAACATTTTGAAGCTCTGATAATAAACCGGTACCATCGTCTCCAATTAGCTTTCGGATTGCTGTCTTTTTGAAGTCAAATTCATCTGCTTTGAAATTTATTTTTAAATTCGCGTTTTCATTTACCTCCAGAGTAAGGAGTGCAGTGCCTGCCTCTGCGGCCGAAGTTATTCCCATGGCATCAAGCAATTGACCAAAGTTACTTGCACTGATTAGGACTGCTGGAGGATTGCTCGGCAGTGAACTTGCTTTAATGACGCCTCCTTTATAATGGGCTTCAGCATCAAGAAATTTTGGCAGTCTAGGGTCATCCAAGAAAACTATACGCACGTCCTCTATAGAAAAATTTTCTGAAACCCTCACGCGATCAAGATCAATTTCAATCGTGTGATCGCCTTCAAAGTTTTCAGGATTTTTTTCCTTTTGATCGATTTGTTTTTTCATAGAGATCACTGGGCGGTAATCGAAACTTTCCCCCCAAATTCGCGTGTGCTCTTTACCATCGGATGACGCTATAAAATTCATCTTTAGATTATGACCGAGGCCCACTAGCCGTTTAATCTCTGCAACTTTTATTGAATTATTTTCTTTTTGAAATTCAACTCGCGCTGATAAATCGAGGTCTTGCGAAGAAAGGTGAATATCTTCCAGTTTCTCAAGTTTACCATTGTTCAGCATCAAAACAGCACGGAAGTTACCAGGGACCTTGGGCTCTTTATGATAGCCAAGTTTTTCTATGGAAACTTCGGAGGGTTCGATATCCGCATCAATTTTAATCTCTATATGATCATCTTTTGTAGAAGTGACATTAAAATTTGTGGGACTTGGACCTTTAACCATATCTTTTAAAATGGATGCTTCAACGCTTAGGGCACTCCTAACTTTTTCGTCGAGTAACCAAGTGCCATTGAAAAGACTTTTCTGATTTTTTGAGTCAAAAGGTATAAAGCCGTCAAACTTGATTGGGGCTTCTAATAGTTGGCCGTTCCCCGCTAGTCGTAAGTCATCCTGATTTACTGAAATATTTAATATTTCAGCAGTTAAATCCCAACCGTTTATGCTTCTAGGAAAAAGACCATTCGACACCTCACCATCAGCAGAAATCACGACATCACTTAAGGTGAGGTCCTTTTTTAACGGGAATGAAATTTTAAGTTCGCCCTTTACCAAGCCATCGGTTTCTTCGGCTTTAACCCCTAGCCAACTTGCATATCGAAGAGGATCCGCTTCCAGAACTTGTAATAAATCTGGTACGGGGCCAGCAATATTGCCAACTATCGACAATGCATTGTGCGCACTTCCGAGTTCAGTGAATTTAAGGTCTATGTTATCGGAGGTCTGTTTGCTGCTCGTGGCTGCATTTACCTTAATCTCTAACATATCACCTTCGAAATAACCGGTGCCACTCACTTCTGTAGCTACCGGCATCGGCTTCCAATAACGTACGGTGAGGCCTTCTGCCGAAAAACTGCCTGACACCTTTGCGGGCTCGTTGTTTGTTTTACTGATACTGAAATTGCCGTTCGTAACTTGGCCTAAAGACAGATTTTCTTTAACCCAGAGACG
>VMBT01000955.1_pt1 | contig 15758 bp, 15 predicted proteins | sample 4404301 | NCBI WGS metagenome assembly VMBT01 (sample SAMN12238535, study PRJNA552566) | marine metagenome | isolation source: Coastal seawater | place: USA: coastal Georgia, Sapelo Island | collected 2008-08/2009-08
TACCCAAAGACTGTGTAATCTTTTTGATAAGCTTTGCGGCAGACGTCTTCCAGCTGTGGAGAATGATCAAAATAATCCTCAAGCGCCCCTTTCCCGCGAGAAGTCACAAAAATGAATTCCTTTATGCCGGCAGCACGGGCTTCATCAATCGCATATTGAATAAGCGGCTTATCGACGAGCGTCATGATTTCTTTGGGAATCGCCTTCGTTGCAGGAAGAAACCTTGTACCCAGTCCGGCCACTGGGAAAATTGCTTTGGTAACCTTTTTTTGCATGGCTTACACCTCTGATCTATTACTGACTTGACTGTTACTTAGTGGCAAAAAAGGTCTAAATATGGCTAACATTTGATACAAAAATGGCTTTTTGTAACAATAACTCATTTTTTTTTGAATTGTTTCTATAGACAGTTAAATGCTTAATTTTCCTCCTGTAAGTTCACGCCCTGGGCAAAAGCAATGAAAAATGGGTTTGCATAGTCTGATTTTCCGTAGAGGAGTGGCAGTTTTGTTTCAAAATCTACGACATGCCCCCCCGCAGCGCGCAGTAATGCATCGCCAGCAGCCGTATCCCATTCCATTGTTCGTCCCAATCTTGGGTAAAAATCAGCCTCTCCTGTTGCAAGAAGGCAAAATTTCAACGAAGAGCCGGCACTTGTGAAATCCGCCACCTTATAAAGAGAGATATATGTGTCAGTAGCCGCATCGCGATGTGATTTAGACGCAACGACAACAAGCGCGTCATTGTCAGGCTCTGTCACCTTAATTTGCTTACAGCGACCTTTGTTGTTTTCGTCAAATGGGGCCAATTCTTCTACAGCGGATGATCTGGTGTCTGTGTAAAACAACCGTCCAAGTGCAGGCGCATAAACGACCCCAAGGATTGGGACACCGTTTTCAACAAGCGCGATATTCACCGTAAATTCACCGCGTTTATGAATGAACTCTTTTGTTCCGTCCAAAGGGTCCACGATTAAAAATCTATCATGAGAGCCGCGATGTGACTGCGCCTGTTCCTCGGTCACTAAGGGAATATCCGCGAACCGCTTTGTAAGACCGGCAGATATAATGGCATCGGCCGCTTCGTCCGCTATGGTGACAGGGCTTTCATCACTTTTGGTTTTTATCCCAAAATCATCTGATTGATAGATTTTTAAAATCTCATGACCTGCTATTATGGCCAGCCTGCGCATTTCTGCCACAAGATCTGGCACAAAATTCTGGAGTTCTGTCATTTTGGAGACGCCTTATGATTTGTGTTCTATCGACTTAGTGCGAATTTAATGGAATAAGTGCTTAAAGTGAATGCAACACAAATCTTTTAAAAACGGAAAGTACTTTCATGTATCAGTTTCGCTCGCGGCAAGCAAACGGTCCTATAGGAAATGCTTTTGTTATTTTGGGGCTGATTTACCACAGTATTGTGAAAGATGTCAGGAAATCTCATAAATCGCCCCTTATGTCGTTGTTGATGGAAATGTTGCAAGCGGTCGTTTTCACAATGGCATTCTTGCTCATGTTTCAATTTTTGGGGATGCGCGGTGCAAAATTGCGTGGTGATTTTGTTCTTTATATTATGAGCGGTATTTTTTTGTTCATGACGCATACAAAAGCCTTGAACGCGGTTTTTTCTGCTGAAGGCCCAACATCGCCAATGATGCAACATGCCCCAATGAATGCGGTCATTGCGATCACCTCTGCTGCCCTTAGTTCTCTTTACACGCAGACGCTTTCAATGTTGGCCCTATTATTCTGCTATTATGTGTTTTGTACGCCCTTTGAAATTTACGAACCAGTTAGTGCGTTTGCGATGTTTCTTTTAGCGTGGCTGTCTGGATGTGCCATTGGCATGGTTCTTTATTCCATCAAACCCTGAGCACCTGCAATTGTCGGAATTATTTCGATGGTAATTCAAAGGGCAAATATGATTGCTTCTGGAAAAATGTTTGTTGCCAATATGCTGCCTCCATCGATGCTATTGATGTTCGATTGGAACCCTTTGTTTCATTGTATAGATCAGGCGCGCGGTTTTACCTTTATAAATTACAATCCGCATAACAGTGATCTTTATTATCCACTTTGGGTTACTCTTGCGCTCTTGATGATTGGTTTGGTGGGCGAATATTACACGCGAAAGCGCGCCTCTTCGAGCTGGGCGATATAATTTTTATAAAATCTGCGCCAATAAGACAGTGCTTTATGTTTATTTTCCTGTGATTTTTGTGGAAATTACGCCCTCTGGTGCTTGCAGGGGGGGCAATGCCTCACTATATACACGCGGCGGAACCGATATATCTTCGATAACCCGCTGACTTTGCGAAGCAAATGCCAAAATGGGTTTGGTTCGTGTGTTATCGCCTAAAAGTAAGAGGGATCTTTAAGAATGGCTAAAGTTATAGGAATTGACCTCGGAACGACAAACAGCTGTATCGCCATAATGGATGGTTCGCAGCCACGTGTGATCGAAAACTCCGAAGGTGCTCGGACAACGCCGTCGATTGTGGCTTTCACAGATGACGAGCGTTTGGTTGGACAGCCCGCGAAACGCCAGGCAGTTACCAATCCGGATAATACAATCTTCGGTGTGAAGCGATTGATTGGCCGTCGTAATGACGACGCGGATCTCGCAAAAGATAAAAAGAACCTCCCTTTTGCCGTGATAGATGGGGGCAATGGAGACGCATGGGTCGAGGCACGTGGTGAAAAATACAGCCCAAGCCAAATCTCTGCGTTTATTCTTCAAAAAATGAAAGAAACTGCCGAAAGCTACCTCGGCGAAGACGTTACCCAGGCAGTAATCACCGTTCCTGCTTATTTTAATGATGCACAACGTCAGGCGACCAAAGATGCCGGTAAGATCGCTGGCCTTGAAGTTTTGCGGATCATCAATGAACCGACAGCTGCGGCGCTCGCCTATGGTCTGGACAAGAAAGAGACGAAAACAATCGTTGTTTATGACCTTGGTGGTGGTACCTTTGATGTGACCATTCTGGAAATTGACGACGGATTGTTCGAAGTCAAATCAACCAACGGGGACACCTTCCTTGGTGGTGAAGACTTTGACATGCGGATTGTGAATTATCTTGCCGAAGAGTTCAAAAAAGAAAACGGTGTTGACCTGACGCAGGACAAAATGGCGCTTCAGCGTCTGAAAGAAGCCGCAGAAAAGGCAAAGATCGAACTTTCTTCTTCCAGCCAAACGGAAATTAACCAACCGTTTATCTCGATGAACGGCTCGACCGGACAACCGCTTCACCTTGTGATGAAACTGACGCGGGCAAAGCTTGAAAGTCTTGTGGGTGATCTGATCAAGAATTCGCTTAAACCCTGTAAGGCAGCGATGAAGGATGCTGGTCTGAGCACCGATGAAATCGACGAAGTCGTTTTGGTGGGCGGCATGACCCGTATGCCTAAGGTCATCGAAGAGGTGACCAAATTCTTCGGTAAGGAACCGCATAAGGGTGTGAACCCGGATGAAGTTGTCGCCATGGGTGCGGCAATTCAGGCGGGCGTTCTGCAGGGCGATGTGAAAGATGTCGTGCTTTTGGATGTGACACCTTTGTCTTTGGGCATTGAAACATTGGGTGGCGTATTCACACGGTTGATTGATCGCAACACAACCATTCCGACCAAGAAATCCCAAGTGTTTTCAACAGCCGAGGACAATCAGAGCGCGGTCACAATCCGTGTGTTCCAAGGTGAGAGGGAAATTGCTGCGGACAATAAGATTCTGGGCCAATTCAACCTAGAAGAAATTCCACCCGCGCCCAGAGGTCTGCCACAGATTGAAGTGACGTTTGACATTGACGCAAACGGGATCGTGTCGGTTTCCGCCAAAGACAAAGGGACCGGCAAAGAGCAGGTCATCACCATTCAAGCCTCCGGTGGATTGTCTGATGAAGACATCGAAAACATGGTCCGCGAAGCCGAAGAAAACGCAGAAGCGGATAAGGAACGTCGTGATTTGATCGAAGCGACCAACCAAGCTGAAAGCCTGATCCATTCGACTGAAAAGTCTGTGGAAGAACACGGTGACAAGGTTGATCCGACAACGGTCGAAGCGATAGAACTTGCGATTGCCGCGCTGAAAGATGAGCTTGAAACGAAAAATGCTGGAAAGATCAGATCTGGCATTCAAAACGTGACAGAAGCTGCGATGAAGCTGGGCGAAGCGATCTACAAAGCGGGTCAAGAAGAGGAAGATGGCGCCGCGCCCGTTGATGGGCGCAATATGGACGACGATATCCTTGATGCCGACTTTGAAGATCTGGACAATGACAAACGGTCTTAATCTTTGTGATTTCTGACTGAAAAGACCGGCCCGTACCCAAGGGCCGGTCTCAGCGTTTAAAGAGGAAGCGATCAATGTCGAAACGTGACTATTATGAGTTGCTGGGCCTGTCCAAAGGCGCTTCGGCGGATGAGATCAAAAAAGCATATCGGGCCAAGGCCAAAGAGCTGCACCCAGACAGAAACGCCGACAACCCCAATGCTGAAGCGCAGTTTAAAGAGGTCAACGAAGCCTACGATGTGCTAAAAGATGCCGATAAAAAGGCAGCCTACGACCGCTTTGGGCATGCCGCTTTTGAAGGTGGAATGGGCGGGGGTGGTCGACCTGGCGGACAGGGTGATTTCACCAGCGCATTTTCAGATGTGTTTGATGATCTGTTTGGGGATTTCATGGGCGGGGGGCGCCGTTCTGGTGGACGCAATCGCGCTACACGCGGCTCTGACCTTCGATACAATCTGCGCGTCAGCTTGGAAGAAGCCTATACGGGCTTACAAAAATCCATCAAAGTACCCACATCGGTGCAATGCGGATCCTGTAATGGTACAGGCGCAGAAAGCGGTTCAGAACCCACAACCTGTCCCACCTGTTCAGGGATGGGTAAAGTCCGTGCGACCCAAGGGTTTTTTACCGTGGAACGCACCTGTCCGACCTGTTCCGGCTTGGGGCAGATGATAAAAAATCCTTGCCGCAGCTGTAGTGGTGCCGGACGCGTTGAAAAGGATAGATCACTCAGCGTGAATGTTCCTGCGGGTGTGGAAACAGGCACACGCATCCGTTTGTCGGGTGAAGGCGAAGCTGGCATGCGCGGGGGACCGGCAGGCGATCTTTATATCTTTATCGAGGTGGAAGAACATAAAATATTCAACCGCGATGGATTGAACCTTTTTTGTCGTGTTCCCGTCTCTATGTCCTCTGCAGCACTCGGAGGCGATATTGAGGTGCCAACCATCGATGGTGGACGCAGTCGGGTGAAAATTCCTCAGGGGAGCCAATCTGGGCGTCAGATGCGTCTGCGTGGCAAAGGCATGCCGGCGATCAAATCGTCACACAGCGGGGATATGTTCATAGAACTGGCGGTCGAAACACCGGTGAACCTGACCACCAGACAAAAAGAGCTTTTGCGTGAATTCGAAAAACTCTCCGAAGACAATAATCCGGAAAGCACAAGTTTCTTTTCCAGCGTGAAATCCTTTTGGGATACGATGAAGGGCTGATCTGCTCTTTTAACCAATGATTCATATTCATGGGCCAATGTCTGGCCCATGATTAAGCCTGATACTCACGCTCTTGATGACGAAGCTCGCGAATTCATTGCAACGCCCTCCTTCGACAATGCTTGCACCCTCCCTTTAAAGATGGAAAAAAGGCATTCATGAGGCACAGTCGTGAAGAAGTTTTGTCAAAGAATGCTCAACAATACCCTTTGTTGAGGGAATTTGTTGCGATGAAACCGATCTTAAAAAAATCTATCGTACTGGTGAAACGTCTTCTGGCCGTCGTATGTCTTACGTCTCCTGCGATTGGCTTTTCCGAAGTATCGATCCTCGCATTAGGTGATAGTCTCACACAGGGTTACGGTCTTGCGCAACAGGACGGGTTTGTGCCGCAGTTAAATAAATGGCTTTTGGAACAAGGGAATGATGTCAGCATCATCAACGGCGGCGTCTCAGGTGATACCAGCGCAGGAGGTTTGGAACGGGTCGCGTGGGCGTTAGAAGAAGATGTTGATATCTTGATGGTAGCCCTTGGGGGAAATGATCTTTTAAGGGGTATTGATCCCACCTCAACCCGCTTCTATCTTGATCAGATTTTGGCCATAGGGACAGAAAAAGGACTGCGCCTTGTGCTGATTGGCATGAGTGCTCCAAATAATTTTGGACCTGATTATAAAAAAGAATTTGATGCAATTTATCCCGATCTTGCCGCCAAATATGACGCAACACTGGTCGATCGCTTTATGGCGCCGCTCCTTGACAAGGCTGCAGTTGGAGAACGGTTAGAGCCCTATCTCCAACAAGACATGCTGCATCCAAATGCGCAGGGCGTAGAGTTGATCGTTCAGCACGTTGGCCCAATTTTACAAAGGGTTCTGCAAAATGGTTCCGATGGAAATTAACGAAGCGTTTTTGCTATCTCGACTATAACTGAAAAGGCTGTCTGCACATCTTCCCGTGTTGTTTCAAACTGGCCCGTTTGAAAACGAATGACAAATTTATCGTCAAGCAGTGTCTGGGTAAGATAGATACGGCCATCATCATTGATCTGGTTGATCAGACGTTTGTTCAAGTCATCTAGATCCTCGTGACCCGCTGGTGCATAACGGAAGGTGAACAAAGACAAAATTGGCTCTGATGTAATTTCAAAATCCGGAGCTTTGCGAATTTGCTCAGCGATCTCTTGGCTCCATAGCACGTGATTGCGGATACGGTTTCGAAGATTTTCCAATCCATAGCATCTTAATAAAAACCAGAGCTTTAACGCGCGAAACCTTCGTCCTAAAGGAATAGACCACTCTGAATAATTTATCACGCCGTCACGGCCGAAAGTCTTAAGATAATCGGGTCTAATTGCCAATGTTTGGACAAGATCCGCAGGGTTTTTCAGAAAATGAGCGGAAAGATCAAACTGAACGCCAAGCCATTTATGGGGGTTTAAAACAACGCTATCCGCCTCTTCGACGCCACGCCAGATGGATCTAAATTCGTCACAAATCATCGCAGAACCCGCCCATGCAGCGTCGATATGGACATAAAGATCAAAGTCTTTGGCAACACCAATCAGCCGCTCAAGATCGTCACAAGCCCCCATCCCTGTGCCTCCGATAACACCGATGACGCCTGCAGGTGTAAATCCCGCCGCTAGATCGTGTTCAATGGCCGCTTTTAACGCCTCTGGATCCGCGCCGCGCATGGGCCCAATGACAGGCAGCCGCACGATGTTTTCAGATCCGATGCCTGCAATCCAAACGGCCTTTTCAACTGAGCTATGGGCCTCACCCGAAACATAAATGCGCAGCTTTTTTTGCCCAGAAAGGCCTTCTTGATTGCCTTTCCACTGCAATACCGATTCCCGCATCGTCAATACTGCTGCAAGCGTCGCAGTTGAGGCGCTGTCCTGTATCACACCAGAAAAATCAGACGGAAGCCCAACCGCATCCTGCAACCACCCCATCATCGATGTTTCAAGTTCTGTCGCCGCAGGTGACATTTGCCAAAGTATTCCTTGGGAGGAGAGCGTCGCGCAGAGAAAATCCGCAAGAATAGAGGGTGGGGCTGCATTAGACGGAAAATAGGCAAAAAATCTTGGATGCTGCCAATGGGTCATCCCGGGCAGAATGAAACGATCAAAATCTGCCATTATTTGTGCCATATCTTCGCCCGCTTCGGGTGCACAGGCAGGGATGCATTTCGATACGTCACCGGGATTGACTTGCGATCTGACAGGAAGATCCCTTAGCGATTTATGATAGGAAGCCCCCCATTGAGCAATTTTTTGGCCCCATTCTTCGTAATCATCCCAATCCATCTTTTGGCCTCTTAAACTATCAAATCAGCTATAACCGTTGCATAAACGCATGTCCGTGCCCGAAATGTCAAAGCATTATATTCTTAGAGGATGGATATCTTTCGGAAGTCTATTTTCCATCACAAAAGTCGATAAGGTGATGAAATTTCGTCTCTTTTTCGGAAAAATACAAAATGGCCTTATACGGAATAGCGTTGGACATCAACTCTGGCGTCCAAGACGGAATTCATTTTTTTGTGTGATATTGCAGCGCGTGCTGTGAAAAGGATATCTGATGTTAACTCCCCCGCATCATTTTATTCGGGACTTTTTGAACCATCCCGAAAAGATGGAAACACAGGCTTGGATCGTGATTGTGGCTGATCCTGAAGGCAAAGGTGCTGCTCTTGCCAAAACGCTTGAACTTATGAATGCCAAAGTGGATCTTGTCCAAACTGCCGCAGAAGCGGTCACGTTGATGCGCAACGTCAAGATGGCCCCAAGTCTTTTGTATATTCTGGCGGATGAAGTCGGTGGGCTAGAGCAGGCCATGCGGGTGCACCATCGTTTGACTCAAATAAGCGTCTTTGGAAAATGCGTTATCCTGTCAAATGATGCTGCAAAGGGTGGTTTTGATCCAGAAAGCGCAGAGCATCTGTTGCTTCTCAAAGCTCCTGAACCCAAACATTACCACTAACGGGCGTCACATTTTGCGGTGTTTTCTTGCACCTGTTGTAAAAGATAAACGCGCAAATGAGAGACAAGGCTTGAAACCAACCTAAAAACGCGTCATTTAGTGCAGCAGTCTGCCAGCGCAGACTGAGAAACCAATACAGGAGTGACTATGGCCAAGGAAGATACGCTCGAATTTCCAGGTGTCGTGAAGGAACTTCTGCCAAATGCGACATTTCGGGTCGAGCTGGAAAACGGCCATGAGATCATCGCACATACGGCAGGAAAAATGCGCAAGAACCGGATCAGGGTTCTGGCCGGAGATAAGGTGCAGGTTGAAATGACCCCTTATGATCTGACCAAAGGGCGCATTAATTACCGGTTCAAATAAATCCTTTGAAGCTGGTACTCGGATCGGCAAGCCCAAGGCGCAAAGAACTGCTGGCACAAATCGGATTTGTGCCCCATGCGGTGCGACCCTCTGATATCGACGAAACACCGTTAAAAGGCGAAGCACCGCGTGACTATTGTCGCAGGATGGCGCGGGAAAAGGCCGAAGCAGTTACCATTGATGAAGGCGAAGTCGCGCTTTGTGGTGACACGACAGTGGCAGTGGGCCGCCGCATTTTGGGTAAACCAAACGGGCGTGGCGAGGCAGGCGCGTTTCTGAAGCTTCTGTCTGGTCGTCGTCACCGCGTGATCACTGCCATTGCGGTGAAGCACAAAGCCGGTATTCTTGAGCGTGATGTGCAAAGTGCCGTGCGCTTAAAGGTGTTATCGGCCAAAGAAATTGACGCTTATCTTGAAACAGGCGATTGGGAAGGAAAGGCGGGGGGCTATGGCATTCAGGGCCCTGCCTCTGCCTTTGTGCCATGGATCAGCGGATCTTACAGCGCAATTGTGGGGTTACCCTTGGCAGAAACCTATACTCTTTTGACATCTCTTGGTGTCGCGTCTTTTGGAGAAAGGCCATGAAGGGAACGCAGATTTTTCTGGACCACATAGATGGTCGAGAAGCCGCTGCATTGGTAGTGGATGGCCGCCTTGAGGATCTTTTTGTGGACAGCGATGCCTTTGCCCCGGGCACGATTTTCAGGGCAAAAGTAGATCGACCTGTCAAGGGGCAGGGGGGCGTCTTTGTCACCTTTCCAGAGGGCAAAGGATTTTTGCGTCAGATCAAAGGGGTCTCTGGCGGGCAAAATATACTGGTACAGGTGTCGGGCTATGCTGAAGACGGCAAAGCCATTCCCGTCACCACAAAACTTTTGTTCAAAAGCCGCTATGTGATTATTACGCCCGATGCCCCCGGTCTGAACCTGTCGCGCAGCATTCGGGATGAAGACTTACGTGATGCGTTGTTGGAATACATCCATGACGGCTTGGCACCGCTGAGCTATGGGATCATTTTGCGGTCAAGCTGCGCAACGGCTGATTTTGATGATGTATTGGACGACGCCCGCACCATGCTTGATGTGGTAAAGGTGGTTTTGGAGGATGACGCCTCAGATCCCTGCCTGTTACTATCTGCAGATAGCCCCCATCAGATGGCGTGGAGAGAATGGACGACAGCGGCCAGCGTCGAACAGGACGCAGGCTGTTTTCAGTCGGGCGGGGTGCTTGACATGACAGATGCGCTAGGCGCGTCGTTGGTGCCCATGAATGCGGGAAGCTATTTTATAGAACAGACGCGCGCACTTTGTGCCATTGATGTGAATACCGGCGCTGATGGATCGCTTGCCGCGGGCTTAAAAGCCAATATCGCCATGGCGCGTGATCTGCCGCGACAATTGCGTCTTAGGGGTATTGGAGGACAGATTGTGATTGATCCGGCGCCGATGCCAAAGAAAGACCGTAAACTTCTTGACAGCGTGTTGAAGGCTGCGTTTCGAAATGACGACGTGCAAACGCATATTTTGGGCTGGACAGCACTTGGTCTGATTGAGCTGCAGCGCGCGAGAACCCGCGCGCCCCTAAATTTAGAAGTGAAAGCATGAGGTCATAATCCGTTAAAGGAGGTACTGCGAAATGCAAAGCCCGTCATCAAATCTTTCCCTATTGCAAAAGGCTGGTTGGGGACTGGCGGATATGGGTATCGTTGTTTTTGTGATCGTGAAACAGCTTCTTGTTTTGTCTTTTTTGACGAATTACTTAGGCATTCCAGTGGGGATCGCGGGGGCGCTGACGACCGCGGTGCTGGTGTTTGACATCATCACAGATCCGCTTGTCGGGTATCTATCAGACCGCACAAAAAGCCGCTGGGGGCGGCGTGCGCCTTGGATGGCGCTGGGGGCTTTGGTTCTGGTGGCGGGGATGATTGGCCTTTTTGGTGTGCCTCAGGGGTTAAGCCAAACAGGAATAATCTTTTGGGTGGGCACGTTTTTCATGGTTTCAACCATCGGCTTTACCATGCTTGCCATTCCCTATGGCGCAAGTGCGGGGGAAATGACGCAAAGTCCAAAAGAACGCTCTGCGATGACGGGGTTTCGTATGGCCTTTGCGAGCCTTGGCATTCTTTTGGGAGGCGCGGTCATTCCCCAGCTTGCCGGTGGCACCAGAGAGGGACATCTGAGCGCTGCGATTATCGTTTCCCCTATCATTGTTCTGGCAATTTGGGGGTCTTTGTGGGCAACACGCAAAGCACCTAAAATCATGCAACCCAGTCAGATAAGTATCTGGTCCGTCGCAGATTTGGTATGGGGCAATCGGTCGTTTATGACGCTTGTCGTGCTTTACGGTGTGATGACCCTGGCGATTGCGTTGATCACAGCAGGGCTTCCGTTTGCGGCGCTCTACCTGATCTTGGACAGTGGGGACACCGCACTTTCCTCAATGGCGGCGGGGCTTGGGATACTGTCCCTCATGTTTGCCGCTTTTGTGCTCGGTTCGATTCTAAGTCAGGCGATTTGGGTCTGGGTGTCAGGCAGGTTTGGCAAAACACCTGCCCTTGTCGGGGGGCTTTTGTGTTATATCGTGCTTTTAGGTGTGATTTACTTGTCCTTGCCTTCTTTCGATGTGACGCTTGTCGCAGGATTGTTCCTGATCGCGGGCATGACAAATGGCGCCTACCAACAAATTCCATGGGCAATGTACCCCGATTTGATGGATGAAACGCGCGCCAGTTCTGGTGAAGCCATAGAAGGCGCCTTTAGTGCAATATGGCTCTTTGGCCAGAAGGTTGCAAATGCTCTGGCTCCATCGCTTCTGGCGGTGATTCTTGCCGTCTATGGTTGGAAGGAAACAGATCAGGGCAGGACAGAACAAACGCTCGAGGCTATTGGTGCGCTTCATTATGCAATTACGCTAGTGCCAGCAGGGATCCTTTGCCTAGCTGTGATAGGTCTAATCTTTGTGTATAAGGCCCCTGTTCACCGCCGCGCTGGATATTAAAGGGGCCAGACCACGAGAATTAAGGGTACTGAAATTGCGACAATCATGATTTCAAGCGGAAGTCCCATCCGCCAATAATCAGAAAACCGATACCCGCCGGGGCCAAGAATGATGGTGTTGTTTTTGTGCCCAATCGGGGTGAGGAACGCCGCACTTGCCGATATTGCCACAGCCATGAGAAATGGATCTGCTGAGACACCCAGTTGATTGGCCAGATGGAGCGCCACTGGGGCGGCGACAATCGTTGTGGCCGTATTGTTCAAAATGTCAGACAGAGTCATTGTCATAATCATAAGAATCAGCAGCACCATCCAATCCGGTTGCCCCTCGGTAAATTGCAGGAGAAGCTCTGCCAAAAGAGCAGTGCCGCCCGAGGTTTCCAATGCCGTACCAAGTGGAATCATCGACCCCAAAAGCACAATCACGGGCCATTCGATGCTGTGATAAAGCCGGTCGATCTCCAAAATACCCAAGAGCACATAAAGCACCACGACAAGACCAAGCGCGATGGGCAGATAGACAATCCCCACCGATGACATAAGGATTGCGGCGCCAAAAAGCGCGATCGCGACGCCTGTTTTGCTATTTGCAGTCAACTGTGTGCCGCGATCTTCAAGAGGCAGCACATTCAGCCAGTCAATGATGTGATCTGTCTTTTCCTTTTGTGACAACAGCAAAAGAATATCCCCGGGTAAAAGGGTGAGTTTGCGCAAACGTTTTGTGATCTTTTTCCCATTGCGCGCCACTCCCATCAACACCGCGCCTTGGCGCCAAGCAAGCCCAACGGTTTCCACAGATTTCCCGTTTAAGCGCGAGGTTTCTGTCACAACAACTTCGCTCAGACTGAGTCCATCGCCATCGGCCTTCAAAAGAGCCTCCCGTTTTTCATCTGAAAAATCGAGTTTTAGATGGGTTCGAAATTCATCCAAGGCATTTGGTGCCGCTTCGAGAACCAGCGCATCTTGTTCCCGTAAAGTTGTGTTTTGCGCAGCCCCGTAAAGCCTATTTCCCTTTCTGATCAGGCCAATGATTAGGACATCGCAATCTCCCGCTGCCCCATTCAAATCGCGCAGAGGTTTGCCGATGAGATCACTGCCAAGAGGCACAGTAAGCTCGGCCACATAGTGTTCTTCTGCTTTGTCCGACAGGTTTGCGGTGTCGCGTTTAGGGATCAGTTTCCATCCAAACAACGCAATAAATGCAATCCCTGCCAAGGCCACTACGCCTCCGACCGGAGCGAAATCAAACATTTGAAATGGGCTGCCAAGTGCCTTTTCACGAAATGAAGAAATGATGATATTGGGGGGGGTTCCAACCAATGTTGCCATACCTCCCAAGATCGTCGCAAAGCTAAGCGGCATGAGTGACAAGCCCGCCAAGCGTTTTGCTTTTTTTGCGGTCTGTACGTCCACAGGTAACAGCAATGCTAAAGCGGCGACATTGTTCATGAAGGCAGACATCAGCGCCCCAATCACCCCCATAAATCCTATGTGCATAGGCAGCGATCGGGATGCGTCAATAAAGGTCTTTGTAATAAGATAAACCGCGCCAGATCTTACCAACCCTGCAGAGACCACCAGTACCAGTGCAACTATGATGGTTGCGGGATGCCCAAATCCGGAAAAGGCGTCTGAACTTGGGACAACCCCCGTCAGAACACCAATCAGCAGCGCAGAAAACGCCACAAGATCATATCGAATGCGTCCCCATAACAGCAGCCCAAAGACGGCAGCAAAAAGCGAAAATAAAATCAGCTGGTGGTCAGTCATTGTTCAAAATTTCAATTTTCATGCTCTTTCATAGGCAATTTGGCACTGATGAGAAAGACGCAATTGTGCCACTGCGGAGCGCCACGGCAGACTAAAGACTTGGAGCAAAGCCCGCTTAAGTGTAAAATACTTGGCAAGGTGGTGCGGATTTTTTTCAAAAAAACTCAAATTTTATTATTTATTGGAGCAAATTTATGGAGCAAGTACATTGTTTGAAATGGTTTTTGGTGCAGCTTAAACCAAATTCAGCTCAGATTGCGAAACGGAATTTGGAACGGCAGGGATTTCGCGTATTCAACCCAACCAGATTGATAACAAAACGTGCTTCGTCGAAATTTGTTGACAAGCATGAGCAGCTTTTTCCGGGTTATATGTTTGTGTCTTTTGATCCAGAAGATGGACGCTGGCAAGCGATCAATTCAACCTTTGGTGTTGCGCGGCTTGTGCAGTTCGGATCAATGCCAAAACATTTGCCAATCTCTTTAATGACAGCCTTAATGCGCCGCTTTTCGGATATGAACCTATCACAATCCCAACAGGCGATTCAGCAAAATGATACTGTGCGCGTGTTACACGGGCCTTTTGCTGAATTTCTGGCATATATCGAAAAAGTAGACGGTCAAAAACGTGTCTGGCTGTTGATTGATCTTTTGGGTCGTCAGACTAGGATCGCTGCTGATCCGCAAACCTTGGCAAAAGTGGGGTAAGCGATCTCGCTGACCGCATCCCTCTGTGCCGGCTGTTTTTTGCCGCCTTGCCAAGGATGCAAAGCTTTGTTTGACCTTTGGACATTTGCCGCCAATACTGTCGCGATATGGCGTGGGGTTAATCGAAAGACTTCGCGCAAGACTCTGACGGTTGACATTTATGAATTCTACTAAACCCAAGCCAAGCAAACTTAAATCATTACCTTCGCAGGACCCCCATAGCGTCAGAGTTGACAAAGAACGCAACCTTGAAGCCGCAATAGGCAAGGAGGTGCGTGATTTTCGCAGAAGCAAGAAAATCACGGTCAAGGAACTTTCTGAACAAACGGGTCTTTCGATGGGCATGTTGTCCAAGATCGAAAATGGCGTGACCTCTCCCTCCTTGACCACCTTGCAATTACTTGCCAATGCTTTGGGGGTGCCAGTGACGGCCCTGTTTCGTCGCTACGAAGAAGACAGGGAGGCCGTGCATACCAAAGCCGGAGAAGGTGTTGAAATCGTCCGCCAAGGCACGCGTGCGGGTCATCAGTACCGATTGCTAGGGCATATTGGCGCAAACGCCAGCGGCGTGTTCACAGAACCTTATTTGATTACTCTGAGCCGAGAATCAGATGTTTTTCCCACATTTCAACATGATGGGTTGGAAATGCTGTATGTTCTGGAAGGACAGGTCAAATATCGCCACGGATCAAAGCTTTATCATTTGGAGCCCGGAGACACATTGTTTTTTGATGCCGATGCGCCGCATGGTCCCGAAGTTTTGATTGAGCTTCCGGTTAAATTTTTGTCCGTGATTTCCTACAAAAGCGCGTGAAAGCTGCCATTTTTGACCTGATCTTTCCTTTAATAGAAATTTCACCGGATCAAAAGCCAATCCAATTGTTTCGACAAGTGGATCGGACATTAGGCAAAACATCGCCCATTTTCACAAGAATCCGAAGAGTGATTTTTGAAAAAGGGGGTTGCAAAAATATTCCCCTTAGTTGATTTTCTTTCACAGGAGTAATATTTCTACATCAAGAAATTTTCTTGAAGGAGCAGATTTATGTGTGGAATTGTCGGTCTTTTCCTCAAAGACAAGTCGCTGGAACCAAAGCTTGGGCAAATGCTCAGTGAAATGTTGATCACCATGACAGATCGTGGTCCTGACAGTGCGGGCATTGCAATTTACGGCCAGGAACAAAAGGGACGCTCAAAACTGACTGTCCAATCCGAAGGCGGGCGCGAAGATTATGCCGCATTGCAAAATGATCTTGCAGCCGCGCTGGAGACTGACCTCAGCATTACCCCCAATGATACCCACGCTGTGATTGATGTAGCGGCAGACAAAGCGTCTGAATTGCGCACAATATTGTCTGCCAACATCCCGATATCCGCGTGATGAGCCAAGGTGACAGCATAGAAATCTATAAAGAGGTTGGTTTGCCGG
>VMBT01000956.1_pt1 | contig 15751 bp, 16 predicted proteins | sample 4404301 | NCBI WGS metagenome assembly VMBT01 (sample SAMN12238535, study PRJNA552566) | marine metagenome | isolation source: Coastal seawater | place: USA: coastal Georgia, Sapelo Island | collected 2008-08/2009-08
ATCAATACCTTTCGTCAGATTTGTTTGGTGAAAGACATCTGATAAAAATAAACATAAAAAATGCAAAAAATATTCTGAAAATTAATCTTTCATTAAAAGAAAATTCAAGTGAAAACGTTTTCATTATCAAATACTCAAAAAAGGATAAGTTTGATTTTGAAGGATTAGATTCATTATTTATTGACACAGAGATCAAAGAATATGAAAAAAATAAATATCTTACTTATTTGATAAAAAGCACTTATAAAATTGATTTAACATCGGACGAAATAAACTCAATTGAGGTCGCTACTGCAAATAATTATTTAGCACTCCATAATGTTTTGAAATTAAAAACCTTATACACAAAAAATAATATTGAGAACCAGTCAAGCTATGAAGGCTTTGATATCATTGCATCCATTTTTAAGGATAAACAAGAAGTTTTTATTAATAAAGTTGATAAATTTTTACAATCCTTAAATGATCCAATTCAATTCAATAGTTTATTATTTTGGTTTTTTAAAGCTGTTTATCGCCATAAAAATGATTCAAGCATTAATTTGAAAAATTTAAGGTTATTTGGAGATCTTTCAAAATTTTGCCAAGCTTCTTCGTCAAAGATGAGTCTCAAACTTTTAGAAAATATTATTCAAAAAATTCACTTAGTTGATAAAATAAGTAAAGGTCAATATATTGATCTTGATGCTAAGTTGGAAATAAAAAAAATTTTACAAATTTGTTTTTTAAAGACACGTAATGGATAAATATATTAAAAATCTGCTTATTAATGCAAAAACAGACTCGGCTTCAATTGCAAATGCATCATCATTATCTAAGAATGAATTTCTTTTACATCTTGAAAAACAATTAATGTCTAACAAGACAAAAATTATTAGTGAAAACAAAAAAGATTTAAACCTAGCAAAAAAAAATAATTTAGATCCAGCCTTTGTTGATCGACTAGTTATCAATGGTAAGACGATAGATTCAATGTGTGAAGGTTTAAGAAATATTCATTCTTTAAATGACCCGATAGGAAATATTGAAAATATCAATGTTAGGCCAAATGGTTTAAAAATTGGAAAAATGCGAGTCCCACTTGGAGTCATATTAATAATTTATGAATCCAGGCCTAATGTTACTATTGATGTCGCAGCCCTAGCGGTTAAATCAGGAAATTCTGTAATCTTAAGAGGCGGTTCTGAGGCTCTTCACTCAAATTTATTTTTAGGGAAGTTAATTCAAAAGGCATTGCAATTAGCTAAGCTTCCTCCAAATGCAGTACAAATAGTCAATAAAACTGATCGATCATTAGTTGCCGACCTCATCACGGCAAAAGACTATATTGATGTCATCATTCCTAGGGGCGGGAAAGGTTTAATCAAAAATATTAGTGATAATGCCAAAATACCGGTTATTAAACATCTTGATGGAAATTGTCATATTTATGTTGACGAGTTTGCGTCACTAAATCAGGCGATTGATATAGTTGAAAATTCAAAAACCCAAAGATATGGGACATGCAATACGCTAGAGTCACTTGTTGTTCATAAATCAATTGCTGATCAATTTTTAAAAAAAATTGCATCTAAATTTAAAAAACATAAAGTTGAAATGCGCGGCTGTAATGAGACATGCAAGATACTTACCAACATTACAAAAGCCACTTCTGAAGATTTTTTTGAAGAATATTTAGCTCCAATCATATCCATTAAGATTGTTAATTCTCTGAAAGCAGGGATAGACTTTATTAACAAACACTCATCTAAACATACTGAAGCTATAATCACGGAAAATTATACTCATGCACAAACTTTTTTAAAGTTAATAGATTCATCTAGTGTGATGGTTAATGCCTCAACAAGATTTGCAGACGGTTTTGAGTATGGCTTAGGAGCTGAAGTGGGAATCTCTACTGATAAATTTCATGCTCGTGGACCTGTTGGCCTTGAGGGATTAACGTCAGAAAAATATATTGTCTATGGCGAAGGACAAACCCGCTCATAATGCAAAATAATGTTGCGCTGTTTGGCGGTGCTTTTGATCCCTTTCATAATGGCCATCAATATATTATCAATCAACTCAAATTATTAAATTTTAAAAAAATTATTCTTGTCCCAACCGGAGTATCTGCCTTCAATAAAAATTTAACAGAAGCAAGACATCGTATTAATATGATAAATGCTGCAACCAAAGATGTCGAAGTAAGTAATTATGAGGTGAATCAATCAGACCAAATTACCTTTTCAATAGATACCATTAAATATTATCTAAAAACATATCCACAACTTGTTCTTGTGTTTGGAGAAGATTGTTTTTACAGCTTTGATAGATGGAAAGACTGGAAAAAAATTATTGAGTTAATAAAAATAATTGTCATCAAAAGAAAATTAGATATTGATGACTTTCATCGGATAGCAAATACAAAAAAGATTGATGTAGTAAAAAATTTCAAAGAATTTCAGAGTCAACAAAACAACTGTCTTTATTACCACTATGGAGATGGCTATGATGCTTCATCTAGTGAAATAAAAAAATTAATTAAAAATCAGCGCATCGAAGATGTTCAGAATTTAGTCTCTGATGATGTGCTTCATTACATCATAAAAAATAAACTATATATCTAATTTAAAATTAGAATCTTTGTGCCTTGCGATGCCTAGGCAATTCGATTTGATTTTTTGTTTTAAATATTCAATATTTTTTTCAACCTCATCCATCTTGGGATCAATGAGATTCCCGACCCATCCAGCCGTTTTAATACCGTTTGATTCGAGTGCGTGCTGAGTTAGTAAGGCATCATTTATACATCCGAGTTTTAACCCTATAATTACAATTACAGGAATATCTAGATGACGAATCAGGTCTAGATTCGTCCTTGATTGGTCCACCGGGGATAATAAACCCCCAACACCCTCAATCAGAATACGATCGTATTCGTTTTCTAGATCATTTATCTTTTGTTTAATAAGATTAAAGTCAATTTGCACACCCTCCTCTTCTGTTCCAATATGAGGGGAGACAGCTTTTTTTAATGAGTAAAAATTAATTTTATGAGGGTCATTAATTGAAGCCTGGCAATCTAAGAGGGTCTGGACATCTTCATTTATTGAATCCTGACTAAATCCGGCAGCAATGGGTTTAATACCAATAATTTTTTTTCTCGATAAGATATTTTTTAGAATGGCCGAGGTAATATAGGTTTTACCAATACCTGTGCCAGTACCTGTGATGAAAAATTTTTTCATTTCTTCATTAACCTTATAACATGCTCTTCTGCATTACGAATTTTCCAGGCATGGCCCAGAATTACTTCATAACTGAGGATGTTTTTATTATTTTTTTTAAATTGATCTAAATGGTCAATCAGTTTTAATAAATAATTTTTTCCTCTCAGGCTTTTATGAGAATCCTCAGATTTTGTCACTCCAATTTTTTTTAAATCACGCAATGCTGATAATGCATCGTCATATTGATTTTGATACTCATCTCTTATTAAAACTGGATCGTAAAAATTATTATTATTTAATATCTCAGCATATTCTTGAATCGTTAAGAAATTTTGGGTTAACTCATTATCTTTAAATTGTTGTAATTCAATTAATGTATTTTTTAAAAATGAGGAAAATAAAAATAAGCCATCAATAGTTAATAAATTATTTATATTTTTGAATAGTAGATTAACATTCTCAGACCATTGAATAGAATTGCTAGAAATGATTAGATCAAAAGTATTATCATGGAACGGTAATTGATCCATATCAGCATTAACGAAATATCTTTTTTTAGATGAAAACAATTTTTTGAAACTTGTTCTTTTATTCATTGATACTTTTAACATTTCTAATGAAAAATCAAGTTCATAAATCTCTGCTTTTGGAAAGATCTTTTCCAATAAGATAGAATTTTTTCCTGTTGCAGAACCAATATCCAATATTCGATTGGGATTTATTTTTATATAATTTAGTCTTTCGATCAACTCCTCAGCAATTATCGATTGCATTACAGCATCCTGATCGTAATGTTCTGCTGCACTGTTGAAATCTTTAATTTTTTTTAATTTATTCATGAATAGATATCATCAAGATAGGTGGCACATTCATCAGGATGAGATAAAAAAGGAACATGCGAGGCTTTATTGATAAATATTGTTTTTTTTACATTCCTAATATTTTTTTGCATGAATGTTTGTGATTCAATAGGAACAATTTTATCTTGATCCCCAGCAATTAAATATATATCGCAATTCATATTACCCATAAATGTTAAAAAGTTATTATTTTTCATATGTGACAAATAAAATTTAAGCGAGTTAATATTAATATCTTTAGATGCCACACATTTTGTCAAATAATTTAGGATTGCTTTTTTGCTCTCTTGACCTAATAGTTGTAGATTAAAAAAATTGGTCAAAGTTTTCTTTTGATCACTCATAATCGACTTTGCAAAATTTTCAAAAACAACTTCGTTGAGTCCAAACTTCCATAAATCATTGTTTACGAAAATTGGTGTTGATGAGGCAAGTATAATTTTTTTTACCTTTTCCCTATTTAATCGATAAATTTCTATTGCAACTTGGCCACCTAAGGACCACCCAAAAAGATCAAAAGAATCAAAATTATAATTTTGTATCTCGTCATTGATCTGATCTATACACTTCTCCCAGGCATCATTTTCATCCATTTCAGGCAAATCAAAGAATAGAAGTTGATATTTATTTTTATCAAGCTTTTCAAAAAATGGCTTGAACACATCTTTATTCATGGCCCATCCATGAATGAAGATTATAGGATGACCTGCGCCTAATGACTCAATTAACATGTGATAGTGAACTATTCAGAGCGTCAGCTAAATGAATAATGTCATTTTTTGAATGTCTTGCAGATATGCTTATCCTCAGTCTTGATTCTGAAAATGGGACAGTCGGCGAGCGAATAGCTGCAACATGAATTTTTTTTTCTAAAAGTTCTTTTTGAATATTTATTACCAATTGATTATCTTTTATTAAGATCGGTTGTATTGGCCCATCCACATTCATTAATAACTGTTTTTTATGAATCAAATTACGAAATAAATTAATATTTTTATTTAACTTCTTTCTTAATTTTTCGCCATTCATTATTATGTCAATTGACTTTAAAATTCCATCAGCAAGATATGGAGGTGAGGCAGTTGTATATATATATTCTCGTGATTTTTGTTTTAGATAATCAATAATTTTTTTTGATCCGCAAATCATAGCTCCCGATAACCCTGCAGATTTTCCAAAGGTTGTGAGATGAATAATATTACTTCTATCTATGTCAACCTCCATCTGACTCTCAAGCAACCCTAGCCCCTTGGAGCCATAGACTCCAAAACCGTGAGCATCATCAATGTATAAATAAGTTTTATATTTTATGGATAATGAATACAGTCTTGATAAATCTGCAATATCACCATCCATGCTAAATACACTATCGGTCACTATAATTTTATTTTCTTTTGTTGAGTTTTTTAATTTTTGCTCAAGAGACTCATAATCAAGATGTGGGTAACGTGCATATTTTGATTTAGCTGATAATATTCCATCATAGATAGATGCATGACAAAGTTTATCTAGAAAAATATCAAATTCGTCTTTTATTATATTTTTAAAAAAAGATACATTCGCGTTGAAACCGCTGTGATAAAAAAGGCCATCTTCAAAATGAAGTATGTTTGCTATTTTTTGCTCTAGATTGGTGTGACTTTGAAAGTGGCCTGAAATAAGATGGGATGCCCCTGAGCCATTTCCAAACTCATCGATTGATTTTTTCATGATACTTGAAATGCTTTTATTTTTTCTAAGCCCAAGATAGTCATTATCTGAAAAATTTAAATAGTCGTTATTTCTTTCTTGCCTATTTCTTGATAAGTTTTTTTCTTCAATATCTTGAAGTTCTAGAGCTATATCTTTTTCAATCATTAATTAATTGGTTTTGATTCCAAGTTTTCCTAACAGCTCCTGATCCTTTTCTGATGCTGGATTATCTGTGGTTAAAAGCTCATCACCATAAAAGATTGAATTAGCACCAGCAAAAAATGCCAGGGCTTGAGTAGATTCATTCATTTTTTCTCGCCCTGCTGACAAGCGCACATAGCTCTTGGGCATAATGATTCTGGCTACAGCAATTGTTCTAACAAAATCAAAATGGTCTAATTCAGTTTGTCCAAATAGTGGCGTACCTTCCACTTGTGTTAAAAGATTAATGGGAACACTTTCCGGCTGAGGTGTGAGGTTGGATAACTGAGCTAATAACCCAGCCCTTTCATTAAGCGACTCACCCATCCCAACAATTCCACCACAACAAACATTAATACCCTGATCACGAACATTCTTTAATGTGTCAAGTCGATCCTCGTAGGTTCTGGTGGTTATAATGTCACCATAAAATTCTGGCGATGTATCTAAATTATGATTATAGTAATCTAAACCAACGTCTTTTAACTGCTTTGCCTGATCTCCATCCAGCATACCAAGAGTTGCACATGACTCCATGCCTAATTTCTTAACTTCTGTAATCATATCTTTTACAAGATCTAAATCTTTTTGTTTTGGACTTCGCCAGGCAGCGCCCATACAAAAACGAGTTGCACCGGAAGCTTTTGCTTCTTTAGCTGCATGAATAACCTCTTCGAGCGCCAATAACTTTTCATTTTCTACATCAGTGTCATATCTTGCGGATTGGGGACAGTACGCACAGTCTTCTGAACATCCGCCAGTTTTAATTGATAACAATGTACTTAACTGAACCTGATTGGGGTTAAAGTTTTCTCTATGCACTTGATGCGCCTGAAAAATTAGATCATTAAAAGGTTTTTCAAACAAAGATCTAATATATTCAATTGATATTGACTGATCGTTTGATAAATTCTTATCAATTTTATTAAAATGAATGGGTTGGTCCATATTAATCCTTTTTTTTATTTTAAACATTATAATATCAGATGAAGTAAACTAAAAATAAAAATAAATTAACTAATGTATAAAAAATAATCAAATGTTTAATATTGTCCTCTATGAGCCAGAAATTCCACCAAATACCGGAAATATTATTAGACTTTGTTCTAACTCTAATTGTAAATTGCACCTCATAAAACCTCTTGGGTTTGAATTGAGTGAAAAAACTTTGCGTAGAGCTGGTTTAGATTATATAAAAGATGAGTTATTTGTCATCTATGAGAACTATTCTGATTTTTTATCAAAAAATAAAAATATCAACTTGTTTGGAATATCAACCAAGGGAAAAAATTATTACCACTCAGTAAGTTTTAAACCTGATGATTTCTTTATGTTTGGCCCGGAAACTCGAGGTTTGCCTGATTCTATACGAAATCAAATTGAACCTAATCATTTACTAAGGGTGCCGATGGCAGAGAATAGTCGGAGTATTAATTTAGCAAATACAGTGTCTATTATTTTATACGAAGCCTGGAGGCAAAATAATTTCTTAGGGAGTATTTAATTTTCTGTTGTTAGTGATCGTGACAACAGATTTTTTACTGCGTCTTTAGCAGATATCTCATTAGTCAATACACGATACACTTCACAGGTAATAGGCATATCAATGTTTTCATGCTTAATTCTATTAAATACTTCATAACAAGCATTAACACCCTCGGCAACATGACCAAGAGATGAAAGAATTTCATCTAAACTTTTACCTTCCGCTAACCGAATACCAACCTCACGATTACGTGAGTACTGGCCGGTACATGTAAGCAATAAATCACCAATTCCCGCTAAACCTATAAAGGTTTCTTCGGATGCATTCAATGCCTTTCCAAATCGGGTTATTTCAGCTATTCCTCTAGTTATTAAGGCAGCCCGCGCATTATTTCCAAAACCCATACCATCAGATATTCCAGAGGCAATTGCAATAATATTTTTTAAGGAGCCGCCAACTGTTACGCCAGCAATGTCATCACTCAGATACACGCGCATGCTGCCATGGTGGAATATTTTTGCTACAGAGTTAGATAATTCTGAGTTAGTAGTTGCAAGAGTAACTGCTGTTGGAAGATCTCTTACTAATTCAGCTGCGAAACTTGGTCCCGATAAGACGCCGTAAGCAAGTTCTTTGTTCACAAGATAGTCTTGAATTATTTCATGTGGAAAAAGACTAGAACCAGCCTCAAGTCCTTTGTTAGTCCATATGATAGGCTTATTAGGGTCAATAGTTTGTATTTTTTGAATTATCTCTGCAAAAGCGGATGTTGGCACCGATGAAATAACTATATCTGATGATAATACTGCTTCATCTAATGAAGATGTTAATTCAAGCTGATCAGGGAAAGTAAAATCACCAAGATACTTTGGATTGGAACGGGCTTTTTTCATTCCAGAGACGTGGCCAGAGTCTCGGGCCCATAATTTTACTGGGAAGGCTTTTGCCGCCTGAATTGCCAAAGCAGTTCCCCATGCGCCTGCACCTAGAACCGCAACCTTCATTATTTAATACCCCACAAATCAGTAGCTTTAATAAAACCCTCAATGTCCCCCACTTTGGAGTACACTTTTACCCAATCATCAATTTTTTTTGCATCTAAAAGCTCAAGAGTAACGTTTTCATTCACCTTCGCAAGGATAGGGCTTGCTTATGAAGGTTCTAGGTAAATTGGATTGTCACCCTTTAAATTCAAAACTGTTCTTTTGGATGATAAATCACTCGTTTTGATCCAATTGATCAATCCCTCATGATCCTTCACTTTTTTCCATTCTTTTAAGCTGACGATCACCTCAAGCGGATATCCTCTTGTAACAATAAAAGATTTTTTTGTTGAGCCTGATGGTGCTTCATGAAGAAATGCTTGATCAGCATTCACTGACATAAAATCCGCATAAGCAAAAGAGCTTATGAAACAAAAAAACAAAAGTGGAAACCACTTTTGTTTTTTAATCATTCTTGTTTTGCTCTTGGGCTTGTTGTTGTTTTTGCTGAAGGTATAAATTTTCAAAGTTAATTGGGTTCAAGAGAACTGGTTGAAATCCTGATTTCGTTACCATGTCAGATACCGCTTCCCTTGCGTATGGAAAGAGAATATTTGGGCATGTGATCGCGAGCACCATTTCTAAACCCTCTTCAGGGATATTATTAATTTGGAAAATACCAGACTGAGTTACTTCAACGAGAAAGGCCACTTTATCATCTTGTTTTGAAGTGACAGTCACTTGCAGCGATACATCATAAAAACCATCCGCTAAAGGTTTAGCTGTATTATTCAATTCAATACCAATTTTAGGTGCTTCACGATTCGTAAAAATCTCTGGAGCATTAGGTACTTCAACTGATGCATCTTTTAAATATAATTTTTCAATTGCAAATCCTGGTTGTTGTGCCTGTGATGGATCAACACCTTTCGCATTGCTTTTTTTTGTTTTAGTTGTTTTCTTTTTTTTATCTTCAGCCATAATTTATTCCAACTTAATTTTTTAAAAAGTGATTTTACACTTATATATGTGTAAAACATAGTCTTAAATCTTTGAATCAGAAATCACTTTGTCTAATTCACCGGACTGGTCAAATTTTCGTAAGTCATCAAATCCACCAATATGCTGGTCATTAATAAATATTTGAGGAACGGTTCTTCTTCCAGTTATTTCTATCATTTGTAATAGATCATCTTCTGATTTATCTATAAAGATTTTATTAATATTATTTAGTCCTTTTTTATTAAGCAATTTCTCTGCATTGGTGCAGTAAGGACAAAAATTACTCGTATACATTATTACTTTCATATTATTTATATGGGTCTTTATTTTAAAAATTCAATACTTTTCAAAAAACTAATCTTTGATTATATATAGACGATTTTTCAAATGATATAATTCAACCTATGTCAAAGAAAACAATCACCTTATTAATCCTTGATGGATTTGGTCACTCCTCTAACCATGACCATAATGCCATTTCTCATGCAATAACTCCTAATCTTGATTTTTTAAAATCGAATTATCCAAACGGCCTCATTAATGCTTCAGAAAATCATGTAGGCTTACCAGATGGTCAAATGGGAAATTCTGAAGTTGGCCATATTAATATTGGTGCTGGTCGTGTAGTTTATCAGGACATCCAGAAAATAAATAACTCCATCAGAAACAACGAGTTACAAAATAATGTAGTCCTCAATAATAGCTTCAATGAGCTTAAGAAAAATCAAGGTAGATTGCATTTTCTTGGATTACTTTCTGATGGTGGTGTCCATAGTCATTACGATCACTTTGAAGCTTTCCTAAAGATTGCAAAAGATAATGGTATAAACGATACCTTCGTTCATGCATTCCTAGATGGACGAGACACCCCTCCTAAGAGTGCTAAAAAATATCTAGATAAATTAGATACATGGATATCATCAAACGGTTATGGCGTCATTGGATCCATAAGTGGTCGATTCTATGCAATGGATCGGGATAACAGATGGGATAGAGTTAAACTTGCTTACGACATGCTTACAGAAGGCAAAACTGATCATGTTTATCAAAACAGTATCGAAGCTTTAGACTCTGCATATCATAGAGGAGAGACAGATGAGTTTGTCTTGCCATCGTTAATAGATTCTGAAAGTACAATTCAAGAAAACGATATGGTGGTCTTTCTTAATTTCCGATCTGATCGTGGCAGAGAGTTAACTCGTGCCTTTAAAGATAAAAGTTTTACCGAATTTGAAAGATCAACCAAATTAACCAACCTCAATTATTTAACAATGACCTGCTATGATCAGTCATTTGAAAATATTTCGGTGTTGTTTCCCCCAGAAAAACTTACAAATACACTCGGTTCATATTTAGCTGACAAGGGTTTAACTCAGCTTCGAATTGCTGAAACAGAAAAATATCCTCATGTGACATTCTTTTTTAACGGCGGGGAAGAAGCCAAATTCAATAATGAAGATCGGATTCTCATTCCATCTCCTGATGTTAGAACTTATGATTTAAAACCTGAAATGAGTGTCTACGAAGTTTCTGAGAGATTAATTGAATCCATTAATGCAAAAAAATATGATGTCATCATATGTAATTTTGCCAATGGCGATATGGTGGGTCATACAGGTAATATGGAGGCAGCAAAAAAAGCTGTCGAAGCCATGGATAAATGTATTGGTGATATTATCTCAGCAACAGAAAATATATCTGGCTCCTTAATAATTACAGCTGATCATGGCAATGCTGAATTGATGCTTGATGTTGAAAATAATCAAGTTCACACACAACATACAACAAACTTAGTTCCATTCATTGTCATGGATAAACGAGCAAAAAAAGTTTCTGATAGTGGTAGCTTATCTGATATCGCTCCAACAATACTTGCCTTGATGGATATAGAAGTACCTAGTGAAATGACAGGAAAAAATTTAGTCACCTTTTGATGAAAATAATTTTTATTACCCTTTTTCTCCTTTTTTATTTATCCCCTGCCACAAGTGGCATCGATGAAAGTACAAAAGACTTAGATAATGTAAAGAAACAAATCAAGGATATTGATAAAGAAATCAAAAAAAATAAGGATAAAAAGAAAAACATTGATAATGAAATAAAACAACAAGAAAAGAAAATTAGTAAAACGCGAAAAGAAATTCATAGCATCAATAAGAAATCGAAACAAAATCAAAAAAAATTAGAACAACTCAATCAGGATCAAAAAAAATTAGAACAAGAGATTAATAAGAAAAAAATCTACCTATCAGCCTTCTTTTTAGACATCCATAAAAAAGGTGATTCGTCATACTTAAAGTCAATTATTGATGGTGACAATCCAGGTGATATTTTGCGAGATCAAAAATTAAAATCCTACTTCACTAGTGCACAAGTTGAATTAATCAATCAATTACAGACAGACAAAAAAAAATTATTGGATACTAAAAAAATTATCAATAAAACCATAGCTAAAATTGATCGTCAAAAAAAAGATAAAAATAAAATAAAGAAACAATTAGAATCTGAAAAAAGTAATAAAAAACAATTACTTGAGAGTGTAGCCAAAGAGATAAAAAATAAAGAACAAGCGAAGAAAAAATTAATTGAAGATGAAAAAAAATTAAAATCTATCATTGATGAGTTGGTTAAAAAAGCAGCAAAAGAGGAAGAAAAGGAACAGTTAAGAAAAAAAGAAACAAAAAAAACAAAATCAACTGAAAAAGTTGTGCCATATGAAGGTGGATCTTTTGCCAAGCTAAAAGGGAAGTTAACACTTCCTCTTAAAGGAAAGATTAGATATAAATTTGGAACAAAAAGAAAAGATACTGGAGTTGTATGGAAAGGGATCTTTATTGAAGGCAAGGAAGGTCAAGATGTTAAATCGGTTGGTCATGGCAAAGTCGCTTATGCAGATTGGTTGAGAGGTTTTGGTAACCTCATCATCATTGACCATGGTCAAGGGTATATGAGTCTATATGGTTACAATGAATCGGTTTTATTGAATGTAAATGATGAAGTTAAAGAAGGTGACATTATTGCTACAGTTGGAAATACTGGGGGTCTAGGTATAAATGGTTTATATTTTGAACTTCGTAAAAATAGTAAACCGTTTAATCCATTAGGTTGGACAAAGAAATAATATTATTCACCGATAATATGAGTAGCAATAGATCGATTGTGAGCTGAAAATCGATGCTCATACAAGAAAATTCCCTGCCATTGACCAATTTGTAAGACACTATTTTGAATAGGAATTGATAGATGCGTCTGCGTCAATGCCGTTCTAATGTGTGCTGGCATGTCATCATCGCCTTCCATCGTATGAATAAAGTCCGAAGAACCATCCGGTACTAATTTTGAAAAAAATGTTTCCATGTCAACCAAAACATCTGGATCATAATTTTCATTAATTAATAGGCTAGCCGATGTATGTTTGATATAGGCTGTAAACAAGCCATTCTGAATTGCAGAATTTCCTACAATTTTTTTAATATCGGCGGTAATGTCATAAAAACCGCGGCCTCTATTGGTTGTTATTTTAATATCTTCAAACTTTTGCATGATCTAATTTATTAAATAAAAATCTATCATTATTAAAATCAATTTCTAGAACGTCTTTATCTAAAAATTTACCAGATAAAATTTCTGTTGAAAGTTTATTTTCAATTTCATTTTGAATGGCTCTCTTTAGCGGTCTTGCACCATAAATAGGGTCAAAACCGGCCTTCCCAATTTCAGATACTGCTCTGTCTGTCACCTTTGCCTGTATTCCAATTTTTTTAAGCTTAAGTAATAGATTCTCTAATTGAATTTTTGTTATATCACGTAAATGTGTTTCACCTAACCCATGGAAAACAACAACATCATCTATTCTATTGATAAATTCTGGTTTGAAATAATTTTTCACCTCTGCCATGACTGAAATTTTGATTACCTGATAATCATCTTGGGTCATTTTTTGAATTAAGTCAGACCCTAAGTTAGAAGTCATAATAATCACCGTATTTTTAAAATCGACAGTTTTCCCCTTGCCGTCAGTAAGTCTACCTTCATCTAAGACCTGAAGAAGTACGTTAAAGACATCAGGATGAGCTTTTTCAATCTCATCAAGCAATATCACACTATATGGCTTTCTTCTGACTGCTTCAGTTAAATAGCCGCCCTCTTCATAACCAACGTAACCAGGAGGAGCGCCAATAAGTCTAGCAACAGAATGCTTTTCCATAAATTCAGACATATCAATGCGAATTAGATGCTCTTCACTATCAAACAGAAAGCTAGCCAATGATTTTGACAGCTCGGTCTTACCCACGCCAGTTGGTCCTAAAAATAAAAACGATCCGTATGGCCTTCCCTCATCACTCAAGCCTGACCTTGATCGTCTTATGGCATTTGAGATTGATTTGACCGCCTCGTCTTGACCAACGACACGCTGATGCAAAACAGACTCCATATTAATTAATTTTTCTTTCTCGCCTTGCATCATTTTTGCTACTGGAATTCCGGTTGCTCTTGAAACAACTTCTGCAATTTCATCAGCCCCGACTTCAGTTCGCAGCATTTTATTTTGTGATGCAGGTTTTGTTACATCAGCTTTTTTTAATTGTTCTTCAAGTTGAGGAATTTCACCATACTGCAGTTCGGACACTCTCTGCCAATTCCCTTTCCTTTTTTCTTCTTCCATAGAAATTTTTAGAGATTCCAATTTCTCTTTTATATCTTTAGCTCCAAGCAAGGACGCTTTTTCTGACTTCCAAATCTCCTCTAAGTCAGCAAATTCTTTTTCAATTTTTTTAATTTCAGATTCAATAATCTCAAATCTTTCTTTTGAGGCAGCATCTTTATCTTTTTTTACTGCTTCTCGCTCAATCTTCAGTTGAATCAGTCTTCTTTCTAATTTATCAAGCTGCTCAGGTTTTGAATCAATTTCAATTTTTATTCTTGATGCAGCCTCATCAATGAGATCAATCGCCTTGTCCGGAAGAAATCGATCTGTGATATATCGATTAGATAATTCAGCTGCAGCAACAATTGCTGGATCTGTAATCTCCACATTGTGATGTAACTCATACTTTTCTTGCAATCCTCTTAAGATGGCAATGGTTGCTTCCACATTAGGTTCATCTACCATGACTTTTTGAAAACGACGTTCTAATGCAGCATCTTTTTCTACATACATTCGATATTCATTCAGCGTGGTTGCCCCGACACAATGTAATTCACCACGTGCTAAAGCAGGCTTAAGCATATTGCCAGCATCCATAGCCCCTTCAGTTTTGCCGGCTCCAACCATGGTGTGAATTTCATCGATAAATAAGATAATGTTTCCTTGGCTAGCGTTAATCTCTTTTAATACAGCCTTCAATCGTTCCTCAAAATCACCTCTGTATTTTGCGCCCGCCAATAATGCCGCCATATCCAGTGACAGTACCTGTTTATTCTTTAATGAATCTGGCACCTCCTGATTCACTATTCTTTGTGCAAGACCCTCAATGATTGCTGTTTTACCAACTCCAGGCTCCCCAATTAATACTGGGTTATTTTTACTTCGGCGTTGTAACACTTGAATTGTTCTTCGAATTTCATCATCTCGACCAATCACCGGATCCAACTTACTATCTCTTGCCAATTGGGTCAGATCAATCGTATATTTTTGCAAAGATTGGCGATGATTTTCTGCATCTGGAGTTTTGATATTTTCTTCATTCCTTGCGCTCATAACAATCTCCTTTAACTTATTAAAATTTATTCCGTGATCAATTAGGATTTCTTTGAGACCACTTTTATCAGTCTCAAGACTTAAAAGAAATAAATCCGTCGATATGTAATCATCTTTCAACTCAAAGGCTTTTTTTTCAACCCAATTAAGGAGTGAATTTAATTGTCTCGAAATAGTCGGCTCATTATCATTGGATTGCGATTGTGGAAAATTTTTAATCAGCTGCTCAATGGAGTTATAGGCCGTATTTTTCATTCCTGATAAACGGAGATAGTCCTGAATATCATCATTGTTGGAAGATGAAATCAGTGCCTTTAATAGGTGTGCTGGTTCAATCTGAGTATGATTAGACACATTTGCCAAGGACTGAGCCTCAGCAATAGCCTGTTGAAACTTGGTGGTTAATTTATCAAATCTCATCTTTCATTTTCCATATAAGAATTGTTCATATTTCTTATATGGTGATGAAATTTATTTTTTCAAATTTTTTTTGGACTAAAAAGAATACTCAATAGATGTGAAGATAGATCTGCCCATGCCTGGAACATTTTTAGCATTTGCGTAAGTTAAACCATTCAAATTTGTGAACATTGTGCTTCCTTGACCCATGTAAA
>VMBT01000958.1_pt1 | contig 15746 bp, 13 predicted proteins | sample 4404301 | NCBI WGS metagenome assembly VMBT01 (sample SAMN12238535, study PRJNA552566) | marine metagenome | isolation source: Coastal seawater | place: USA: coastal Georgia, Sapelo Island | collected 2008-08/2009-08
CCCACCAGCTTGTTCTGACGGGAGCGGTACTCGTACCAGTCGTCCTTCAGGGAGCTGACGTGCACCAGGCCCTCGACGTGGGACGGGGGCACTTCCACGAAGAAGCCATAGCTCTGCACGCCGCTGATGGTTCCGGTCAGGGTTTGGCCCACAAGCGGTTCGGCTTGACGGGCCTGGGCCATGGCCAGGGCGTCGCCCTGGAGTTCGCTCACAAAGCGGCCGCGCTCGTTCAAGCGATGCAGCAGTGCTCCTGTGAGGGCCTCCTCGACGGGGGAGAGCTGGCTGGCGGTCAGCAGGGGCCAGTCGATCACCCCATGGCTTTCATCGGAGGTGATGTCGACGCGGGTTTTGTGCCGCACGGAGGGACGATCTTTCCCCTCACTCATCAACAGCACCAACAGGTGCTGGTTCCAGAGGTCGGCGTAGTGCAGGGCCGCACAGCACCAAGGGGCGTAGGCCTTGTCCTCTGCGGCCAGGGTGTTGCTGCCGGGCTCTGCACTGAGGCTGACGGGTTTCAGGGGGTCCCGCAGTTGCTGTTGCAGCACCCGGGCGCGGTCACTGGCGGCGAAGGCCACGGCCAGCTCCTGGGCGCTGGCGTTGCCATCGGCGGAGAGTTCCAGGGGGATCTCGAGGGCCAGAGCGGCTTTGGCCACGTCGTTGAGGGCCTCGGCATCGGGCGCACCATTGAGGGCATAGATCGCCGGGAGCTCCAGAGCGGCCATGTGGCGTCCCAAGGCCCGGTGAGCCTGGAGGACCATCTCCCGCAGCAAGCCGGCGGTGGAGAGGGCTGGATCCAGCTGAACCATCCAGCCCTGGCGGCGCTCATCCGGTTCGGGAATCGCTAGCTCCGCGAGCCCCTCCAGGTTGGGGATGCCCAGGTCCAGATCAATCGAGCCCTGGCTCAGGCGGTTCTGCCGGAGGGTCTGGGCCAGGGCGATCAGCTGCTCCAGCAGGGGCAGTTGATCCTTGAGCCCCTTCAGGGCGGCAGGGGTCGTGCGCGCCTTCGGTTTGCGATCGGCCAGGGCCTGCAGGGCTTTGGCGTCAACCAGCCCGTCGGCCGAGATGGTGCTGCGGCAGAAGCGGAAGTGCTCCAGCTGCCCTTCGGCGTTGAGATCGAGGGCCACCGAGAGGGCCGCAGCGGGCGTTCCGGTTTTGAAGGCCGCTGCTTTGGTGGTGGCGCTGGGCAGGTAGGGCAGCCAGCTTTCACCGACGCAGAGCGCTTCACTCCGCTCCCGCAGGAAGAGGTCCAGGGCGCTGCCAAAACCCACCCGTTCAGCAATGGCAGGGGCGTGCACCCAGAGCCGCTGGCCGTTCTCCAGGGATTCCAGGGAGACCGCTGGCAGGAGTGGCGCTTCAGCACTGCCCCAGAGCTGCAGAACAAGCGTGGGTAGAGCGCTCAGGTCATCCCGGGATTTGAGGTCGAGGGCCTTGGCCGTGCTCTTCGGAGCGGCCGGAAGTTCCCGCAGACCGTGTTTGGTCAGCAGCAGATCCAGATCAGCCTCCGGTCCGGCATTGACCGCAAGGCTGCGGGCGACGTGGCCCTCGGGGGCGAGTTGCCCGACGGGGTAACGATCGACCTTGACCTCCACCACGGCTTCGGTGGCGGGTTTGAGGTGCTCGCTATCTCCAGCTGGCAGGTTGATGGCCGTCAACAGACGGTCGTCCAGGGGGACCGCCACCAGGAGGTCGTTTTGCTGCTCCACCTGGGCCAGGAGGCTGGTGGTGTTGCGCTGCAGGATGCATTGCACCCCACCCTCCGGTGAGCGCCGACGCCCGCCCTCACGGGTAACCCGAACCAGGACCCGGTCACCGTTCCAGGCGTGGTTGAGCTGGTTGTCGCGGATGTAGATGTCTTCTCCGCCGTCCTCGCGCAGGGCGAAGCAGAACCCTTTGCTGCTGCAGCGAAGCCGGGCTTCGATCAGGCCCTCGTCCTCGACGCGACTGATGCCCTCGTCGGCTTCCTCGAGCACCCCAGCGCGGGCGAGGGCGGTGAGGGCGATGCGCAGCTGTTCCTTGTCGGCCTTGGTGCTCAGGCCCAGTCCTTTCTCAAGCTTGCTGAGGCTGAGGGGCTCCTGCTGCGGGAGCTGCTCGATGAGGTCCGCGACCGTGAACTTCATGGCTGTTGGGGTGGGCTTCTGCGGAGCGGACAAGCCCAAATGGGGTGGTGGTTCTGCGTGCCCCAGGCATCACTTGAAGACGGCCAACGCCTTCGAGTGCTGCTGAAGCCTCACCATCCTACTCAGCGTCCTGGGCGATTTCCTCGGTTTCGTCGTCCTGGCCGGCTTTTAAGAGCAGACGGCCGCCGATCACGAGAAAACCCACTGAGGCGGCCAGCTGCAGGGCATCGGTCGGGATGACGGCGGAGAGGGACCCCCCGGCGCCTGCCCCCAGCAGGCTGGCGAGAACCAGAGCGCTGGCACTGCCGGCGAAGACGGCGCCGCTGCGGCTCGAGGTGCCGCTGATGGTGACGATCGCCAGTTGGGTCTTGTCGCCCAACTCGGCCAGGAAGACCGTCAGGAAGGTTGAGGCCAGGAGAGGGAGCTGCATGGCAATCAGGCCAGGGGGAACATGCTGACGGCGGCCTGCCGGCCGAGCCAAAGACCGAGGGCGATCATCAAGATCCCGGCCAGGCGTTCGAGTTGACCGGGGGGCAGGACCCGCGAGAGCCAGCGCCCGAGGACGACCCCCACCAGGCTGGAGCTGATCAGGGCTAGGGAGGCGCCAATAAAGACCAAGACCGGACGGCCTGATTCCGCCGAGAGCAACAGCGCAGCCAGTTGGGTCTTGTCGCCCAACTCGGCGAGGAAGACGGTGGTGAAGGTCGTCAGGAAGACCGCGCCAAAGCTGGCGGCCTTCTCCTCTTTTTTGGATTGCTGTTGCGTGGATTCCGGTTGAGGCGTGTCGCTGCTCGGGGCGGACTCAGGCATTAGGGCTGGCGATCGTTGTCTTCAGCGGGCTGGCGGATCGCCTGCTCGAAACGCTTCATCACGATGCCACGACCGCCGTGTTCGCAGCGGATCTGCTGCCGGCAACAGGCGATGGCGAAGTCGTTGGCCTCCTCGGAGGGCACGTCGAATAGCTGGGCCAGGTTTTCGACGCGGCAGAAGACCGGCCGTTCGTCGTAGATGCGGCAGGTACTGGAGCCGGTGTCGAAGTGGATGCACCAGCCGTCGGGCCCCACCATCGAGAGATAGAGCTGCTGCTGCTCCTCGTCCAGCGCGTCGAGGGCTTCATTGCGCTCCCCGGGGTCCAGGCGGCAGCAGGAGCCGCAGCCGCTGATGCAGCGCCATTGAAGGGTCTCAGCCATGGTTCATCCCCCAGGCGCTGTGACAACCCGTCACAGGAGCGATCCCTGCGGGGGCGGCGTCGGCCCGTCTGCTTTTAGGCTGCTGCAAACACGTGCAGCTCCCGAGCCGTTCTCCCATGGGAATCGACTTCCACCTGATCGCCAACTTCGCTGCCCTGTTCCTGATCACCCTGGTCGGCCCGGCCGTGATCTTCATCCTCTTCTACCGCCGCGGCGCCCTCTGATCGGAAGGGTCTTAGGCCTCCGCCTCATCGACACGCTTGGCCCCCTGGAGGTTCTCTTCAGGGGGCTTTGTTGTCTCTAGGCCGCCAGTCCCATCGCCCTGGCTGCGTCTTGAACCAGGGCTTTCACATAGGGGTGTTCCGCCTTCGGGTGATCGATCTGAAGGGCTTCCAGCCGGCCCTGCTGGGCTTCGCCCCGGAGTTCCTCCCCATCGGCGTTGCGGATCACCACGGCGTTGCCCTCCCGCCGCACCCAGTAACTGCGCTCCTGGCGTTGGAGCACCAGCGCGTCTCCGCTGCTGGGGCGGATGCCCACCACCTCGAGTTGAAGGCTCTCTTCGCCGTTCCAACGGTTGAGCCTGAGGTGATAGGCCACATCCACCTGCTTCGGCAGCAGATGGCCAACCGCTCCCCAGCGCCAGGCCATGGCCCGCACCCGCGCTTCGCCCTGGCGCAGGCTGAGCTGAAGGTGACCACCCCGCAGCTCCCGCTGTTGGCTGATCGTGCAGCCACAGCTCCAGAAGAGCGGGGTGGGATTGCCAATGCCGAAGGGCTCCAGCCGTTGCAGCTCTCGCCAGAGGGGCCGGTTGATCTGCTCCAGCTTCAGCAGGGCCTCGGGCATGACCAGCTGCAGGCCCTCCCGCTCGCGCCAGACCTGCGCCAGGTCGTTGAGCCGTTGATGCAGGGCCGTGACCCGCTCGGCCTTGACGGTGAAGCCCCCGGCGGCGGGGTGGCCACCAAACCGCTCCAGCAGATCACCGCAGGCCTGGAGGGCGGCATCGACGGCAAAGCCCTTGGGCGCCCGCACCGAGGCCCGCATCCGGCCATCCCCCTCGGCGGCCAGCAGGGCGACGGGGGCGCCGTAGTGCTCGACCAAACGGGCCGCCACGATGCCAATCACGCCGTGATGCCAATGGCTTTGGGCCAGCAGTAGGAACGGACTGCGCTGGTCTCCATCCGCTTCGGCCAGGGCCCGTGCCTCCGCCTCGATGGCATCACAGAGCTCCCGGCGTTGGCGGTTCAAGCTCTCGCATTCCCGGGCCAGTTCGAGGGCCTGCTCCGGGTCATCGGTGGTCAGCAGATCCACCACCAAGCGCGGATCCCCCAGCCGTCCGACGGCGTTGATCCGGGGGGCGAGTTGGAAGCCAACGGCACCGGCATCGATCGGCGCATCGTCGAGACCGGCCACCTGCTGCAGGGCCTGGAGCCCCGGCAGCGGACTGTCCTTGAGCCGTGGCAAGCCGTCCATCAACCAGCGGCGATTGACCCCCTGCAGCGGAGCCATGTCGGCGATGGTGCCGATGCAGAAGAGGTCCAGGGCCATGGCCAGAGCCTTGGCTGAGCGGTTGGCCTTGGCCAGGGCGCCGGCGAGGACGTAGGCCATGCCCACCCCGGCCAGGCCCCGGTAGGGGGAGTCCTCCGGGGTGCACTGCGGGTGCAGTAGGGCGCTGAGGGGCGGCCGCTCCTCGGGAATGGTGTGGTGGTCGGTGACGATGACCTCGAGGCCAAGCGCCTGGGCGCGCTCGAGGGCTTCCCGCGCGGAGACCCCGTTGTCGACGGTGACGAGCAGTCGAATGCCCTCGGCGGCCAGCTCCTCCACCATCGAGACATTCAGCCCATAGCCATCGGACTGCCGGCTGGGGATGGCCGCTTGCGGTTGCGCCCCTAACTGCTGCAGGACACCGATCAGGAGCGCCGTGCTGGTCATGCCATCGGCGTCGTAGTCGCCGCAGATCGCCAGGCGTTCGTTGGTTTTGCAGGCCTGCTTCAGGCGCTTGACCGCCAGGCCTAAGTCGGGGAAGTGGTGCTTGGGATCGGGGGCATCCGCGGGGTTCAGCAGTGCTTCGATCGCGGCAGCACTGCCAAAGCCGCGTCGGCTGAGCAGGGCAAGGATGGGTTCTGAGAGTCCCAGGGCCTGCACGTCGCCGGGGAGCTCCTCGAGGGCCACCGCAGCGGGAAGCTGCCAGTTCTGCTGCAGGCGCTGGTCGAACAAGCGTTGCTCTGGAGACTCGAGGAGCACGCTTGCGGTTCGTCAGCTTGCATTCTGAGCCGTGAGCAGGCTCTGTCCAGGCCCTGGCGTCCAGCTCCCTTAGCCTCACCCCAGCATTCGGCAGCCCCTTGGTCCGACTGGCCCCCGAGGCTCTTCTTTGGGACGTGGATGGCACCCTCGCCGAGACGGAGCTGGATGGCCACCGCCTGGCCTTCAACCGCGCCATGGCCGAGGCGGGACTGCCCTTTCACTGGGACCCATCCACCTATCTCCCGTTGCTGCGGGTCACCGGTGGCCGGGAGCGGATGGCTGTGTTTTTGGAGCAGCAGGAGGGCTGTCGCCCAAGCGATGAACGGCTGGATGCCCTGCAACGCTCCAAGCAAGCCCACTACAGCCAACTGGTCGCAGCGGGTGAGATTCAGCTCAGGCCCGGTGTCCTGCGGTTGATGGCCGCTGCCGCGGCAGCGGGTCTGCCCCAGGCCATCGTGACCACCAGTGGTCGATCGGCGGTGCAGGCCCTGCTGGAGCGTCAGCTGCCGGACCACCGGAACTGGCTGGCCTTCTGGGTGTGCGGGGAGGATGTCAGCGCCAAGAAACCGGACCCCCAGGGCTATCAACTGGCCTTGGAACGCCTGGGCTGTGCCGCCGAGGGCGTCCTGGCCCTGGAGGATTCCGGCCACGGGGTGACGGCCGCCCATCGGGCCGGTTTGACGGTTCTGGCCACCCGCAGCGCCTCCAGTTCCCATGAACCGGCGTCCCATTTCGCGGCGGCAGCGGCGCTGCTGGATGGGCTGGGGGATCCCGATGTGCCCTGTCAGGTCCTGCGCGGCCCGGCTTGCCCTGAGGGCCAGATCACGCTGTCCTATCTGCAGCGACTGTTTCCAGGCGGATGACCCGGATGCCCATTCAGGCCACCCGCTTTGATCGCCTGCAGCGCCAGGGAGCGCAGTTGCTCTGGGGCTCGTTCCAGGGCAGCTGGCGTCGCCGCAGTGCTGGCCTCCTCGCCCTGCTGTTCGGCTTCTATGCCGGCCAGAACGTCACCAGCTGGTGGCTGCAGACCATTGGTCAGCGCCCCTTGGTGGTGCTCTCGGTGGTCGTGCTGCTGGAGATGGTCGTGCGTCTGCGCACCCGAATCGTCCAGGGACGTCCGCCGTTGGGATGGCTCGTGCTCGACAACCTGAGGATCGGCCTGGTCTATGCCGTGGTCCTGGAGGCGTTCAAGCTGGGATCGTAATGATCGAATCAGTGGAGCTCTGCCGCTTCAAGTGAGGCGGCAGAGTCCGATTTGAGGCCTGCGATCAGGCGTCGTCGCCGTCTTCTTCAGCCACGGGATAGACGAAGCCTTGGGCGCGGCCGCTCAGCACAGCCTTGCCGATGGAGAGAGCCTTCTGTGCTGCCACAGCAGCCTTGCCTTTCCAGGTGGCGTGGCGCTGGTTCCGCTTGCCCTTGGACGTTTTCTTCTTGGGAACAGCCATCCCGCTTACCTAGTCAGCCAAACCAAGATCTTCCCTTGTCGTCTTTCCTTTCGTCAAATCGCTAAGCTCCAGCCAACGACAGATTGATGTGAGCAGCGGCGCGTCTCCGAGTCAGCTAGCGCAGCAGGTGCCCTCATCCCAAGCGTCCCCCGCCCCTGAGTCCAGGCGTTCAGAGCTTTGGCGCGATCTCGGCATCAGCCGCCCAGCGCCCCCCAGCTACAGCCAACTGCTGACCCAACTGCGCAGCGGCAAGGTCAAGGAACTGTTGCTCTCCCCAGGCCGCCGGGAGGTCCAGGTGACCTACGCCGATGGCAGCCGTGCTGAGGTGCCGGTCTTCAGCAACGACCAGGTGTTGCTGCGAACGGCCCAGGAAGCCCAGGTGCCGCTCACGGTTCGCGACGACCGTCAGGATCGGGCCACCGCCAGCCTGGTCTCCAACGGTCTGCTGCTGCTGCTGCTCTTCGCGGGCTTGGCTCTTTTGATTCGTCGCTCCAGCCAGGTGGCGAACCGAGCGATGGGGTTTGGCCGCAGCAAGGCGCGGATGGCGGAACCGGAAGCTGCCGTGGCTGTGCGCTTTGAGGATGTCGCCGGCATCAACGAAGCCAAGGAAGAGCTGCAAGAGGTGGTGGCCTTCCTGAAGGAGCCAGAGCGCTTTACGGCCGTCGGGGCCCGCATTCCCAAGGGGGTGCTGTTGGTGGGGCCCCCCGGCACGGGCAAAACCCTGCTGGCCAAGGCCATTGCCGGTGAAGCCGGTGTGCCCTTCTTCTCGATGGCCGCCTCGGAATTTGTCGAACTCTTTGTGGGTGTTGGCGCCAGCCGGGTGCGCGATCTGTTCCGGCAGGCCAAGGAGAAGGCTCCCTGCATCATCTTTATCGATGAGATCGATGCCGTTGGACGCCAGCGGGGCGCCGGGATCGGTGGAGGCAATGACGAGCGTGAGCAGACCCTCAACCAGCTGCTCACGGAGATGGATGGCTTCGCCGAAAACTCCGGGGTGATCCTGCTGGCGGCCACCAATCGGCCCGATGTTTTGGATGCGGCGCTGATGCGTCCCGGTCGCTTCGATCGGCGGATCCATGTGGACCTGCCGGACCGCCGCGGGCGCGAGGCGATCCTTGCGGTTCATGCCCGCTCCCGACCGCTTGAACCTGAGGTTTCCCTGTCGGATTGGGCCAGCCGGACCCCTGGGTTCTCCGGGGCTGACCTGTCGAACCTGCTCAACGAGGCGGCGATCCTGACGGCCCGGCGCGAGCGGCAGAGCATCAACGATGAGGCCATCAGCGATGCCCTTGAGCGCATCACGATGGGTCTCACGGCCGCGCCGCTTCAGGACAACGCCAAGAAGCGCCTGATTGCTTATCACGAAATTGGCCACGCCCTGCTCGCCACCCTGCTGCCGAAGTCGGACGACCTCGACAAGGTGACCCTGCTTCCCCGCTCCGGCGGAGTCGGTGGTTTTGCCCGCACGATGCCCGACGAGGAGGTCCTGGATTCGGGCCTGATCAGCAAGGCCTACCTGGAGGCGCGGATGGTGATGGCCATGGGCGGCCGTGCGGCTGAATTGGTGGTCTTCGGACCGAGCGAAATCACCCAGGGCGCCTCGAGTGACCTGGAGATGGTCAGCCGAATCGCCCGGGAGATGGTGACGCGCTATGGCTTCTCGGCCCTGGGTCCCCTATCCCTGGAGGGCGAGGGCTCAGAGGTGTTCCTGGGCCGCGATTGGTTGCGCTCAGAACCCCATCACTCCCAGAAAACCGGGAACCGCATTGACGCCGAGGTTCAGCAGCTGGCCCGCCGCGCCCTCAGCCAGGCGGTCTCCTTGCTGGAGTGCCGCCGGGAACTGATGGACGAGTTGGTCAATCTGCTGATCGAGCGCGAAACCATCGAGGGGCCTGAGTTCCGCGCCGTGGTCGAGCGCGCCGGCGAGCTAGGCGAAGCGAATATCGAGGCTGCGCAGGTAGGTCTGTAGGCCGGCGTCCTGAATCGGCAGCAGGTAGGCGGGCTGACCGCTTCCATTCACATGGGAATGCCAGTAGCCCGGTGGGGTGATGAAGGCACCACCGGCCTGCCAGTCGATCCGCTCGGGATTGCGGATGGTGCCATCGGCGTTGAGGTCGGTACCCACCAGGGTGTAGACCCCAGGCTGGCAATCGATGATCAGATCCAGGGCCACCGATTGATGGCGGTGGGGCGCTTGGGTTGCCCCGTCAGGAACGATGCCGTACATCGCCCAGAGCACATGGGTGACCGTGCGGGTGCTGGGTAGATCGCGGTTGGCCAGCAGCAGGCTGATGCGGTTGCTGCTCGCGCTCCCCGGTTGCTGAGCCAGTTTGAGCAGCTCAGAGCGCAGCCATTCGGCGCGGTAGTGGGTGGCTTCGAAGCGCGGCTGGCTGGGCACGACCCCCAGGTAGCTCAGTAGGGGGGCGTCATGCACCCAGTAGAGAACGCTGGTGCTGCTGGCCTCAAGCAGCGGGGTGCCGCCTGAGGGCAGCACGAACAGATCGCCCTCGCTCCAGTGGATGCTGGTGTCCTGCTCGGCCTCACGGCCATGGCAGACGCCCGTGCCGGAGAGCACAAAGAAGAGGGAACTGGTGGCGCTTGCCGCGGCACGGACGCCCTCTCCAGCTTCGATGCGGATGAAGTGGGCCGCAAGGCCGGGGCTGGTGGCTGGGCCGGTGGTGCCTAATTCAGCGCTGAGGTCCAGCGGAATGATTCCACTGGGACCGCTGCCGTGGAGTTCAGGTCCCCAGCTGCGATAGGGGATCGGTTCGGTGAGACCCCTGCGGATCGGATTGGCCGCCTGTCGGTAATCAAACAGCAGGGCCTTGTCGGCCACAGGCGAGTTTTGGTTGGCCTCAGCCTGGACGCTGAGCCGAAGATCCGCTGATGGACGATCGGGGGTTTGAGTCATCGGGTGACACCAGGTCCAGGGAGAGGTGGCTCTGGGGCGAGCCTGCATGCATGAGTGGCTGGCTGCTGCAGGAATCGCTACAGCGCAGGATCAGCCCCCAGCGACGGCGGGAACGATGCTGACTTCGTCCCCATCCTTGAGGGGGGTGGTTTGGTTCTCGAGGAAGCGAATATCCTCGCTGTTCACGTAGACGTTCAGGAAGCGGCGCAGTTTGCCGGCCTCATCACAGAGGCGTCCCTTGAGACCGGGGTAACGGCCATCGAGCGCGTCAATCAGGCCATCGACGCTGGAGGCGTCCAGGGAGACGCTGGCCTCATCGTTGGTGAACTTCTGAAGGGGGGTCGGGATCAGGACCTGAACGGGCATGGCGGGGAGTGGAAGGGTGTGGACTGGCGGTCGGTCGTGATCAGGCCTGCGCTTGATCGGCCTGGGCTTGCTTCCAAGCGGTGTTGAAGGCGTCGAGTTGTGCCTCGATCGTGTAGGGCTTGCCAATGGCATCCACCACGGCCTCGGTGGTTTTGAGGCCGTTGCCAGTGATGTAGGCCACGGTGCGCTCTTCAGGGTTGATCTTGCCCTGCTCCACCAGCTTCTTCAGGACGGCGATGGTGGTGCCGCCTGCGGTTTCGGTGAAGACGCCCTCGGTTTCAGCCAGGAGCTTGATGCCTTCAACGATCTCGGTGTCGTTGACGTCGGTGATGTTGCCGCCCGTGCGGTTGGCAATGTCAATGGCATAGGGGCCATCGGCCGGGTTGCCGATGGCGATCGACTTGGCGATGGTGTTGGGCTTCACCGGGGTGATGAAGTCGCGGCCCTCGCGGAAGGCGGTGGCGATGGGGTTGCAACCCTCGGCCTGGGCGCCGCTGAAGCGCACGGCCTTCTCCTCCACCAGTCCGCACTTGATGAATTCGTCGAATCCCTTGCGGATCTTGGTGAAGAGGGAGCCGGAGGCCAGGGGCGCGACGATGTGGTCGGGCAGTTCCCAGCCCAACTGCTCGATCACTTCGTAGCCGAGGGTCTTGGAGCCTTCGGAGTAGTAGGGGCGCAGGTTGATGTTGACGAAGCCCCAGCCGTAGGTGTTGGCCACCTCGGAGCAGAGGCGATTCACCTGGTCGTAGTTGCCCTTCACCGCCATCAGGGTGGGGTTGTAGATCAAGGTGCCCAGCACCTTGCCCAGCTCCAGGTCGCTGGGGATGAAGACGCAGCACTCCAGTCCGGCGTGGGCGGCAATGGCGGCGGTGGAGTTGGCGAGGTTGCCGGTGGAGGCGCAGCTGACGGTCTTAAAGCCCAGCTCGCGGGCACGGGTCAGGGCCACTGAAACCACCCGGTCCTTGAAGGACAGGGTCGGCATGTTGACGCCGTCGTTCTTGATATAGAGGCTCTTGAGGCCCAGGCGCTTGGCCAGGTTGTCGGCCTTCAGCAGGGGGGTGAAGCCGGTGCCGACATCGATCGGATCCCCTTCGATCGGCAGGAAATCGCGGTAGCGCCAGATGGAGGCCGGACCGGCTTCGATGGTGGCGCGGCTGACACGGTTGCGGATCGCCTCGTAGTCGTAGACCACCTCGAGGGGACCGAAGCAGACGTCCTCACAGACGTGACGTGCCCCAGGGTCATAGGCCTGGCCGCATTCCTTGCAGCGCAGTCCGGTGAAGGTCGGCCCAACGCTGGAGCGGGAAAGGGTTGCGGTCAAGTTCAGATCCTGAACGTTGGGACGAAATTAGCAGCGCCAATTCACCGGCAGGTTTAAACCCGACCCGCAGGATCGGGTATCTCCAGGTTTGTCTTGAGATCCCCCGTGGCGGCTTGACCGGCCGGTTGTGCTGCCTAGTCTCGGCCAGGGATCGGCTCGGCTTGTGCAGGTATCGGTTCAAGGCCTCAAGCGGCTGTTGCGCTGGCTGGCCAGTGCTGCCCTGGTGCTGGGTTTGTTGGTGCTTCTGCCGCGCCTGGTGATCGAGGCGCAGTGGTTTGCGCAGTTCGATGCCCTCACGGTGGTGCTGCGCCGCTGGTTGTTTCAGTGCCTGGCCTTTGCTCTGGTCCTGGGGTTGGGTCTGCCGCTCCAGCTGCAGCAGCTGCGCCGCTGTTGGCGCCTGAGGCAGGAGGCCCCGCGCAAGCAGCTGCGGGAACGCCCCTTGGCGCCCCTCGCCAGCGGTCCGCTGGTGGCGGTCTTGACCGGCCTGCTCCTGCTGCTGGTGATGGGCCTGAGCTATCTCTTCCTGCAGGCCCGGGGCCTGATCCTGGATCCCTTTGGCGGTGAGGTCATCACCGGCCTCTCGGTCCTGGCGGATCTGCCGCCAGCACTGGTGCTTGGCCTGGCGGTGGTCCTGCTCCCCTGTCTGCTGCGGTGGCCCTACAGCACCCTGCGGATCAGCCTGGCGGCCGCCCTGGCCGGCTCGGCCACGGCCTGCGCCCGTGGTTGGAGCCTCTGGCTGCCGGGTCTGCTGGCCGTTCCCTTTGGCGAGGCCGACCCGCTGACGGGCTTTGACCTGAGCTTCACGGTGCTGCGCCTGCCGGCCCTGCACCTGCTGGTCAGCCTGGTGATCGCCCAGGTCCTGATTGGTTTTGTCGGCTGCCTTTGGTTGACCTTCTCGGAAGGGACCTCACTCACCGATCTGCGCTTTCCAGGGTTGAGCCGCGAGCAGCAACGGGTGCTGCAACCGCAGTTGGCGGTCTTGGCCCTGATGGCGGCCCTGAGTTACGGCCTCAGTCCCTTTGACCTGATGGTCGAAGGCAGTGGGGTGGCTTCGGGGGCTGGCTTTGTTGACCTGCACATTCGTCTTCCCCTGCGGCTGCTGTTGGCCCTGCTGCTGTTGATGAGTGGCCTGGGACTGCTGGTGCCGGTGCCCCGGTCCTGGTTTCGCCGCGCGGCGATGTTGCCCCTGCTGGTGTCCGCCTGCCTGCTGCCGATCGTGGAATGGGGTCTGGCGCCCCTGGTACAGCGGGTCTGGGTGCAGCCCCGGGAGCTGCAACTGGAGACCCCCTATCTCAGGCGCGCCATTGCGGCGACGCGCCGGGCCTTTGGCCTCGAGGCCGTGCGGGAGTTGGATCTCGAGCCCAAACAGCAGCTCAGCGCCGCCGATCTCAAGAGCGCCGAGGGCACCTTGGCCAACGTGCGGCTCTGGGACAGCGGGCCCCTGCTGGAGGCCAATCGCCAGCTGCAGCAACTGCGGCTCTACTACGACTTCCCCTCCGCGGCCGTCGATCGCTATCCGCTGAATGCCGACGCCAGCGCGCTGGGCTCCCAGCAGGTCCTGATCGCTGCCCGGGAACTGGATTCCTCGGCGCTGGCCAAGGGCTCCCGCACTTGGCTCAACCGCCACCTGGTCTTCACCCATGGCTACGGCTTCACGGTCTCGCCGGTGAACGTCTCCGGCAGCGATGGGCTGCCGCTGTATTTCGTCAAGGACCTGGGCCGCAGCGGCCGGGTTCAGGCCCTGCCCCAGCTCGGTCAGAGCCAGAAGCGCGTGGAGCAGTTCCTGCCGGTGGGACGCCCGCGGCTCTACTTCGCCTCCGCTCCCGCTCCCTACGCGATTGCCCCCTCCCAGGTGCGGGAGTTCGACTACCCCGAGGGCGATCTCAACGTCTATTCCCACTACGACGGGCAGGCGGGGGTGCCCATCCATGGGCCCCTGGATCGCCTGATGGCGGCGATCTACCTGAATGAGGTGCGGCTGCTCTTCACCGGCTCCCTGACCCCCTCCTCCCGCCTGCTGGTGCGCCGGCAGGTGAACGAGCGTCTGCAGGCCCTGGCTCCGTTCCTGCGTTTTGAGAGCAAGCCCTATCTGGTGACGGCCCGCGTCGAGGACGACCCCGATTACCGGCCCGAGCACCACCAGTACTGGATGCTCGACGGCTTCACCGAGAGCCGCAGCTACCCCTATTCAGACGCCAACCCCGATGGCATTCGCTACTTCCGCAATCCCGTTAAGGCGGTGGTCAATGCCTACAACGGCGATGTCTGGCTCTATGTGAACGACCCGAGCGACCCGGTGCTGCGGACCTGGCAGAAGGTCTTCCCGGATCTCTTCCGTCCCCTCTCAGCGATGCCCAAGGCCTTGCTGGCCCACATCCAGGTCCCCAAGAGTCAGTTCAACATCCAGGCCGAGCGCCTGCTGCGCTACCACGTCACCGACGTGCGCACCTTCTACAACGGTGATGACGTCTGGGCCCTGCCGCTGGAGATCTACGGCGATGCCTCGGCTCCCGTCCGTCCGTATCACGTGACGATGCAGCTGCCCGGTGAGCAGCGTCCTGAGTTTGTGCTGCTGCTGCCCTTCACGCCTCTGAAGCGCCCAAACATGGTGGGCTGGCTGGCGGCCCGCAACGACACCCCCAATTACGGCGAGCTGTTTTTGGTGCGCTTCCCCCAGCAGCGTCTGCTTCTGGGACCTCAGCAGATCTCGGCCCTGATCGAGCAGGACCCGGCCATCAGCTATCAATTTGGCCTCTGGAATCGCGTCGGCTCCCGCCTGCTGCGGGGCAATTTGTTGGCGATGCCCGTTGGCCAGGGCTTGCTCTATGTCGAGCCGATCTATCTGCAGAGCAACAACAACGCCCTGCCCACCCTGGTGCGTGTTGTGGTCACCGACGGGCGACGCTTTGTGATGGAGCCCACCTTTGATGAGGCCCTGGCGCGCCTGGTTTCGGTCCAACCCAATGGGGGCATGCGCGCCTTGACCCTGCCCCAGCCGGTCCTTCCCTAATTCGAGGACAAAAAAAGGGGCCCCGAAGGGCCCCGGTCATTCAGTGCGACGCCTGAATCAGGCGGCCACAGCGGACTTGGGGTCCAGTTCGCCCTTGGCGTAGAGGCCGGCGTAGTAGTTGATGTCGCGCTGCTTGATCTTGCTGGCGTTGCCGGCACACCAGAACTGCTGGTAGCGATCGAGGCAGACCTGCTTCATGTAGGCCCGGGCGGGCTTGTTGAAGTGGCGGGGGTCGAAGTTGGCGGGATCCTTCATCGCGGCTTCACGCACAGCGGCGGTGAAGGCCAGGCGGTTGTCGGTGTCGATGTTGACCTTGCGGACACCGTTGCGGATGCCTTCCTGGATTTCCTCGACGGGCACGCCGTAGGTCTCGGGGATGGCGCCACCGAACTTGTTGATCATCTCCAGCCATTCCTGGGGCACGGAGGAGGAGCCGTGCATCACCAGGTGGGTGTTGGGGATGGCTTTGTGGATTTCAGCGATGCGGCTGATGGCCAGCACTTCGCCGGTGGGCTTGCGGGTGAACTTGTAGGCGCCGTGGCTGGTGCCGATGGCGATGGCCAGGGCATCAACCTTGGTCTTGGCGACGAAGTCGGCAGCCTCAGCGGGGTCGGTCAGCAGCTGGCTGTGGTCCAGCTTGCCCTCGAAGCCGTGGCCGTCCTCGGCCTCGCCCATGCCGGTCTCCAGGGAGCCCAGGCAGCCCAGCTCACCCTCAACGCTCACGCCGATGGCGTGGGCCACGTCCACCACTTCCTTGGTGACAGCCACGTTGTAGTCGTAGCTGGCAGGGGTCTTGGCGTCGGCTTCCAGGGAGCCGTCCATCATCACGGAGGTGAAGCCGTTGGCGGCAGCGCCGAAGCAGGTGGCGGGGCTGTTGCCGTGGTCCTGGTGCATCACGACGGGGATGTCGGGATAGGTCTCAACGGCAGCCAGGATCAGGTGGCGCAGGAAGTTCTCACCGGCGTACTGACGGGCGCCGCGGGAGGCCTGAAGGATGACGGGGCTATCGGTCTCATAGGCAGCCTCCATGATCGACTGCACCTGCTCCAGGTTGTTGACGTTGAAAGCAGGGATGCCGTAGCCGTTTTCGGCGGCGTGGTCGAGCAGGAGCCGAAGCGGAACGAGCGCCATGGATAAATCCTCGG
>VMBT01000960.1_pt1 | contig 15693 bp, 19 predicted proteins | sample 4404301 | NCBI WGS metagenome assembly VMBT01 (sample SAMN12238535, study PRJNA552566) | marine metagenome | isolation source: Coastal seawater | place: USA: coastal Georgia, Sapelo Island | collected 2008-08/2009-08
GGGCCGCCTTCGAACCGACCGTGCCAGAGTGTTGAGCCGCTCATCGAGGTGACCCCTCATCGATGCCCGCCAGTTCACGCAGCGACTCGGCTAGCCGTCGCCCACCCACATCCTCCGACGCCACGCAGAGCATCGTGTCATCTCCGGCCACGGTTCCGATGAGACCCTCCACCCCACTGCGATCGAGCGCGGAGGCGACCACATGGGCACAACCGGGCGGGGTGCGCACGACAACGATGGCACCCGAATGGGTCACCTCGGCCACCCACTCGCCCATCACCCGGCGCAGCTGATCAAGCGGAGCGACACGGTCGGGGGCGAACACCGGGAGCGCGTAGACCGACTGTCCAGCCGATGAGCGGATCTTGATGGCCCCGATGTCGTCGAGATCACGAGACACGGTGGCCTGCGTCGCCGAGATGCCCTCGGCCGAGAGCAGATCGACGAGCTGGGACTGACTCACGATTTCAGAGGCCTCGATGAGTCGCGTAACCGCCTGCTGCCGGCGCGCCTTCGCGCTCATCGCGCGCCCGCCATGTAAGCCAGCAGCCCGCGGGCCGCGTGCATCCGGTCGTGAGCCTGCTCGATGACCCGACTCCTCGGACCATCGAAGACCTCAGCGGTGACCTCGAGGCCCCGATAGGCGGGCATGCAGTGCATGAAGATCGCCTCAGCGGCCGCCGCTTCCATGAGCGCTCCATCGACGGTGTACTCAGCGAAGGCCGCCCGGCGCACAGCGGCGTCGTCCTCTTGGCCCATCGACACCCACGTATCGGTATGAACCGCGTGGGCTCCCGTAACCGCCACCCTCGGGTCGGCGCTCTGGGTGACGGACCCCGAACCGAGCCTGGAGAGGCGTTCGAGTTCCTCGACAGAGGCGTGGTATCCATCCGGACACGCGAGCCGCACCTCCATCCCGAGCAGGAGCGACGCTTCCGAGAGCGATCGAGCGACGTTGTTGTAGTCACCGACCCAAGCGACCGTACGTCCCGAGAGATCGCCGAACTCGCGACTCATGGTCAAGACGTCAGCGAGCGCCTGCATCGGATGCGACCGATCCGACAGAAGATTGACCACCGTGGTCACATCAGCGTCCCGCATGCGAACGAGGTGCCCATGGTCGAACACGCGGGCGGCCACGATCCGGTGATAGCCAGCCAGCACCCGGATCACATCCTCAACCGGCTCCCGGGAGTCGAGCCCGACCTCCTCACCACGGGTGTAGACAGGATGACCACCGAGCTGAACCACGGCCATCTCCATCGAGTGACGCGTCCGGTTCGACGGCTTCTCGAAGACGAGCGCGACTCCGTCGCCCTCAAGCGGCCGTCCGAGCTCGACGATCGGCCGCCGCGAGAGATCGAGGACCTCACGAAGCGCGTCCGCGCCGAGGTCCGTGATGTCGAGCATCGCTCGCAACCCGCTCATCGGTCGCCACCATCAGACGAGCCGTCAGGGACGAGAGCGGCGACCACGCCAGCGAGGATCTCCATCGCCTCGTCGATCTCCGCATCGCTGACGGTGAGCGGCGGAGCGAGCCGGATCGTCGAGGGGTTGACCGCGTTCACGATAAGACCCGACTCGAGACAGGCCGCGGCGACCTCGGCCGCGACCACTCCGGCCGCGAGCTCCACGCCGAGTAGGAGACCCGAGCCTCGGACTCCGTCGATTCCGCGCCGACCGCTCAACGAGGCCCGGACGCGCTCGCCACCCGACACCGCCAGCCCCGGCGCCGCGAGCCGTTCCATTTCCTCGATCACGGCCAGGACGGCTGAGGTGGCAAGAGCCGTTCCGCTGAAGGTGCTGCCGTGGTCCCCGGGACTGAACGAGCGCGCGATCTCGCTCCGCGCCCAGCACGCGCCAATGGGCATCCCGTTGCCCATCCCCTTGGCCATCGTGACCACATCCGGTGACACGCCGGCGTGCTCGAAACCGAACCATCGCCCGGTCCTCGCGAAGCCGGTTTGCACCTCGTCGACGATCAGCAGGGCACCGGTGGCGTCGCACAGCGCGCGGATGCCCTCCAGATACCCCGCTGGCGCGGGCTGTACGCCACCTTCGCCCTGGATCGGCTCGATGAGGACGGCAGCGACTGAGGCGTCGACGGCCGCGGTCATCGCCTCGAGATCACCCCACGCGACATGGCGGAACCCCTCGGGCATCGGCTGGAAAGGCTCATGCTTGGACGGCTGGCCGGTCGCGGCGAGTGTCGCGAGGGTGCGACCGTGAAACGAGCCGAGCGCGCTTACCACGGTGTGGCGGCCGCGCCCACCGTGACGGCGGGCGAGCTTGATGGCGCACTCGTTCGCCTCGGCACCTGAGTTCGTGAAGAACACCTGCCCCCTATGACCCGTCGCCGCCGCGAGGAGATCGTTGATCCGCTGTGCGGCCTCCGTGGCGACCGGATTGGCGAAGAAGTTGGACACATGGACGAGGGTGCGCGCCTGCTGCGAGATGGCTTCGGCCACCTTCTCATTGGCATGACCGAGTGAGACCACCGCGATTCCCGACAGGAAGTCGAGCAACCGCCGGCCCTCGCTATCCCAGACCTCGGTGCCGGCACCTTTGACAATCATGCGGGCCGGGGGTCCGAAGACCGGCATGAACGGGCAATGGTCCTGCCCAGCGATATCGAATGCGTGTCCGCTCATCGTTCCTCCTCGTTCTCCTCGACCATCGTCCCGATGCCCTCGAGGGTCAGCAGCTCGAGCAGCAGGACGTGCTCGATACGACCGTCGAGGATGTGCGCACGGCGCACGCCGCGACGGACCGCGTCAACACAGCTCGAGACCTTCGGGATCATGCCCCCGGCGATCGTGCCGTCCGCGATGAGGTCGTCCAACTCATCGGGGGTGGTCTGCCGGATGAGACTGTCGGGGTCATCGACATCGCGTCGGAGGCCCTCGACGTCGGTGAGGTAGACGAGCTTCTCGGCACCAAGCGCCACGGCTACCTCTCCCGCGACGGTGTCGGCGTTGATGTTGTAGGCCTGGCCATCCTCGTCGGTGCCGACCGTCGCGACGACGGGGATGAACTCATCCTCGATGAGCCGGTCGAGCACGGCAGGATTGACCCGCACGACGTCGCCGACGTAGCCGAGATCGGGATCGCGGGCCACCGCGCGAATCAGGCCACCGTCCTCCCCGCTCACCCCGACCGCGAAGTCGCCGTGGACATTGATCGCCGAGACGATCTGAGGGTTGACCTGCCCGATGAGGACCATCCGGGCGATATCGACGGTCTCGGCATCGGTGACGCGGAGTCCATTGCGAAACTCGGACTCCTTCCCGAGCTTGGACATGAGTTCGCTGATCTGAGGACCGCCACCGTGTACGACGACCGGTCGCATGCCGACGAGCCGCATGAGCACGATGTCACGAGCAAACACGTCGAGGGCGTCGTGCCCCGAGGTACCGGCGAGAGCATTCCCCCCGTATTTGACGACGACGACCTTGCCGGCGAAACGCCTGATGAACGGCAGGGCCTCGACCAACGTCGCGGCGCGACTCGCTGCGTCTCCGATCATGGGGCGACTCCGATCCTGCTCAAGCCCGCGGTCTCGGGAAGACCGAGGGCGACATTGGCGGCCTGCACCGCGCCACCGGAGGCCCCCTTGGCCAAGTTGTCGATCGCGCTCACCACGATGACGCGTCCAGTCCGCTGGTCGAGCCGCGCGGTGATGTGCACCGCGTTGCTGCCCGTCGTCGACCCGGTGGCGGGAATCGCGCGGTCGACGAGGACAAAGGGCTCCCCGTCGTAGGCCTCCCGTAGTGCGTCAAGGACAGCGGTCTCAGTGATCGTGCCGTCACTCGGCTCCGCGTAGCACGTGGCGAGAATGCCCCGCTTCATGGGGACGAGATGGGGGGTGAAGAGCAGTTCCGCGCCGATCTCCTGCTCCATCTCAGGCGTGTGGCGATGATTGACGAGTCCGTAGGCGGTCATGCTCTCGTCAATGGTCGTGAACGAGTAGGCGTGCTCGCTGCGCCGGCCCGCCCCGGTGACGCCACTGGCCGCGTCGACGATGATTCCACGGTCGCGGATCAGACCGGAGGCGACGAGCGGACGAAGCGCGAGCACAGCGGCGGTCACGTAACAACCGGGGGTCGCGATCAGGCGGGCGCCTCGGAGTTCGTCGCGGTGGATCTCGGGAAGCCCGTAGACCGCCCGTTCGACGAGTTCTGGGTGGGTGTGCTCGAAGCCGTAATACGTTGGATAGGCACCGGTGTCGCGGAGCCGGAACGCCGCCGACAGGTCGATCACGCAGCCCGCCCGATCGATGAGCGAGGGGACGAGTTCGAGCGAGGCCTCATGGGGCAGGCAGAGAAACACCGCATCCATGTCCGCGAGGGAGTCGATGTCGACCTCGGTGAAGACCTTCCCTCGATGCGCGAGACCGAGCGCCGGATGCATGTCCGCGATGGCGGCTCCGACCGAGGCGTCCGCGGTCGCCGACTCAAGGGAAAGATTGGGGTGCCCGTCGATGATTCGGAGAAGTTCGGCTCCGGTGAACCCGGAGGCACCGACGACCGCTGCGCGCAACATTCGCATGATCATACGACATCTCGCATACTCATCCAACATGCCCGCTCCTCCGTCGGGCGGACGGTGACCGCCCCGACCAAACTGGCCCTATGCCTCCGGTGTCGACAGCGGGACGTCTGCTCGTCGCCACCCCTCCGCTCGTCGACGAGAACTTTGACCGGACCGTCGTATATGTCGTCGATCACGATCACGCCGGTGCCGTCGGCGTCGTGCTCAACCGTCCCGGGGCGGAGCCGCTCCCCGAGCCACTCGACCGATGGACCCCACTGCTGTCGGATCCGGGAATCCTGTACTCCGGTGGTCCCGTCGCCCCTGAAGCGCTCCTTGCCCTCGGTATCGCTCGAGCGGGTGCCGAGTCGGAGAACCTCATCATCGGGCGGGTGCGTTCGGTCGACCTGTCCGCGGACCCGGCGCTGATCGCTCCCGACCTGGATGGCCTGAGAGTCTTCACTGGCTATTCGGGCTGGGGCCCTGGCCAACTCGATGGCGAGATCACCGCCGGAGCTTGGATCGTGCTCGACGCCAAAGACGAGGACCTGGTCGACCCGGTCCCGCGAACCCTCTGGCGACGGGTGCTTGCCCGGCAGACCGGTCGCTTGGCCTGGCTCGCCGAGGTTCCCGACGACCTCAGCGCGAACTGATCATTGAGCGCGGAGGACCGCTCCGACTCGATCAGCGCCTGAAGCGCAGGCATCGCGTATTGAGGAGATGTCGGCCTCGGTCAGACTTCCCGACGGATCTTGAAGTCGTAGTCGATAGGCGAGACTCCGCCGACCTGGCCCGAGTGACTCACCGCGGAACACGTCGAAGAGCTCTAACGACACCAATCGGTTGGCCGCCGCCTGTCGAAGGGCCTTGGTCAGACGCTCAGCGGGAACCGAGTCGTCAAGGACAAACGCGAGATCGAGATCGCTACTCGGGGTGCGCGGTACCGGTGCGGCGAGCGGAACCCGTTCACCCCGAGCGAGTAGTACGTCGAGTCGAACCTCGAGCACCGCTACGCGCTCCGACACACCGAACTCTGCGAGCACCTCGGGATGGATCTCGCCGACCACACCGAGTTCGTCGCGTCCCGCGCGAAGCGTCGCCGAACGGGTCGGGTGCATCCCAGCCCCGGGCGATGACTGATCGAGTTGCGCCCCAACTCCAAGGGCCGCGCAGAGTTCGTCCCACACCGCCACCGCCGCCGGTGCTTCCCGCCCCGCCAGCACGACGCCGAGCACCTCGGCCTCGTCGGGCAGTTCGGCCTCGGCCGGCGGATAGACGTGACCGATTTCGAAGAGCGACACGCGATCGCGCCGATGCGACTCGTTGTAGGCGAGAGCGGCGAGCAGACCCGGACGCAATGAGGTCCGCAAGGCGCTCTCCTCGACCGCCAGCGGGTTCGTGATCGACAGGTAATCGCCCTCGAGTCCAGCACGGGCGAGATCACCCGGGGCGAGGAACGGACTCGGCATCGCCTCAGAGATCCCAAGTCCGACGAGGACCTCACGGGTCGCGCGACGGCGCTGCTGTGCCGGAGTGAGATGACCGAAGACATCGGCTCGCGGGACGGTGCGCCCGAGGTGCTCATAGCCGTGCAGCCTCGCGACCTCCTCGACGACATCGATCTCCTCAGTGGAGTCGGGTCGCCAACTGGGGAGGCTCACCATCACCTCGGGCCCGTCACCCACGACGTCGAACCCGATCGGGGCCAACATCTCAGTCACCCGGGCGGGACCGAGAACGACGCCGAGCACCCGATCCAGCACCGAGAGTCGAAGCGGGGTACTGCGGTGCACTTCGGGAAGGTGCTCAGAGCGAACGTCCGCTCCACCGGGATGCGCGACGAGGTCCGGGCAGGATTCAGCGAGAAGGTCACAGAATCGATCGATCGCGCGATCGATCACATACGGATCCACACCCCGCTCGTACCGCGCGGACGCCTCGCTACGCAGGCTGTGCCGAGCGGCCGTCTCCATCACACCACGAGAGGCGAACCAGGCCATCTCAAGGGCCACGGTGGTCGTCTCCTCGGAGATCTCACTGTCGAGGCCACCCATGACACCACCGAGACCCACCGGTCGGTCATCACCATCGCAGATCAGCAGGTCGGAGCTCTGGAGCGTCCGCTCGACACCATCGAGGGTCATCAGCCGCTCACCTTCGGCCGCGAGGCGAACCCGGAGTGCTCCCTTACCCAATCGCTCGAGGTCGTACGCGTGATTCGGCTGACCGAGCTCGAGCATGACGAGGTTGGAGACATCGACCACGTTGTTGATCGGTCGCATTCCCGCGGCGGCCAGTCGGCGGCGGATCCACGCAGGGCTCTGGGTGACTCGGACCCCTGAGAGCACCGTCGTCGTGAACCGCCCGCAGCGCTCACCGGCGAGGATCTCCACCGGGACAGAGCGCTCCTCTCCTCCGCGAGCGAACGGGCTGGACGGAGGACGCAGCTCGTGGCCCCGTTTCGCCGCGAGGTCTCGGGCGACGCCGAGATGGCTCCAGCAGTCGGGACGATTGCGCGTGACGTCAATGTCGAAGAGGACGTCGGGCTCGACGCCGAGCACCGCCGTGTAGGGCTGACCCGGGTCGGCGGTCGGGTCGAGCAGCAGGATTCCGGAGCCGTCGTCGTCGACACCCAGCTCCGCGCCGGAGCACAGCATGCCCTCGGAGTCGATCCCGAGGATTCCGCGACGCTCGATGAGCCGGCCGTCGGGCATCGAGGTACCGAGGGTCGCGAGCGGCACCAGGTCGCCGGCCGCCATGTTCGAGGCACCGCACCACACATGGCGCTCCGCGCCGTCTCCCGCGTCGACCCAGACGCGACGAACTTTCGCTGCATCGGGGTGGGTCTCGACGCGCAGCACCCGTGCCGACACGACGCCGTCGACTCCGAGCCCCATCGGGATGACCTCCTCGACGGCGAGGCCGAGCGAGGTGAGATCAGCCGCGATGGAAGCGACCGCCGCCTCGTCGGCGGGATCCGCGAAGTCCGCGAACGAGTTGAGCCAGGAGAGCAGGATCTTCACGCCATCACCTCAGAACTGCTCGACGAATCTGATGTCGTTCACGTACATGTCCCGGATGTCAGCGACGCCGTGCCGCATCACCGCCATGCGATCGATACCGAAACCGAAGGCGAAGCCACTCCACTCGTCAGGGTCGAGGCCCCCGGCCCGGATGACCGCGGGATGCACCATTCCGCACCCACCGAGTTCCAGCCAGGATCCGTCAGGACGCTGAATATCGAACTCGGCTGATGGTTCGGTGAAGGGGAAGTACGAGGGGCGCAGCCGGGAAGTGAACCCAGCGCCGAAGAAGGCCTTCGTGAAGGCCTCGATCGTTCCAGCGAGATCGGTCATTGAGATACCCCGATCGACGACGAGACCCTCGATCTGGTGGAACACCGGCATATGGGTCGCATCAGGGGTGTCGCGCCGGAAGACGCGACCTGGTGCGACCACGTAGATCGGCGGCTCCTGAGTGAGCATGGTCCTGATCTGGACCGGTGAGGTGTGCGTGCGTAGCAGCGTGGTGCCGAGTCGACCTCCGGGAGGAACGTGATCGACGAAGAGGGTGTCGAACTCCCCTCGGGCGGGGTGCCCCTCCCCCATGTTGAGCGCCTCGAAGTTGTGCCAGTCGGTCTCCACCTCGGGGCCTTCGGCGACACTGAAACCGAGACCGAGGAACACGTCCTCCAGTCGTTGCCAGGCCTGGGTGACGATGTGCAGATGTCCGCGAGAGCCCTCGGTTCGAAACTCGGTGAGGTCAAGTCGCTCCGCGGCGATGCGGCGCTCCGTCTCGGCGCCGGTGAGCTCTGAGCGTCGAGCCTCGACCGCCTCCTCGACGGTGGTGCGCGCCGCGTGCATCGAGGCTCCGGCCGCGCGGCGCGCTTCGGGATCATCAATTGCTCCGAGGCCCTTCTTCAGGACGGCGAGCGCACCCCGCTTACCGAGGTGATCAGCGACCACGCGTTCGAGGTCGGCGACGGTCTCCGCGCCTCCGATCGCACTGAGCGCCTCATCGCGGGCCTCGTCGATGTCTGGTGTCATGTCGTCTCCCACGACCGAGTCGATCGGTCGGATATCGCTTCGGGCCGGAACTCCCCGGAGTGGCGAGGGGACCGATCCGCTGTCAGGAGATCAGTATCCCCGGGTGAGCCACCCGGGGCGCGGAAATCGACGATGAGACAGCCGTGGCACGCCCCTGAGGTTAGGCGAGCGCGGCCACGACGACCACCCGATGAGGTCACAGCAGGCCACGGCCCCGCGCCGCGGCGAAGCACACGATCGTCGAGGCCATCGCGGCGTTCAGACTCTCGGAACGGCCGGCGTGGCGGATCGACACCCACCCATCAACCGGGGCCGAGTCATCGAGGCCTTGAGCCTCATTGCCGATCACGATCCCGAGTCGGGCGGGGCTCGACCAGTCGAGTTCAAGGTGATCGGTCCCCCGGTGCGAGGAGGTGCCAACGAGGTGGAATCCCGTCTCGCGGAGCTGCTGAAGGCTCGATTCGATCACCGGTACATGGAAACGCGCTCCCGCCGAGGCCCTGACCACCTTGGGAGAGAGGTCGTCGACCGTGCCCGAGGTGACGACCACCGCATCGAACCCAGCGGCCTCGGCCGAGCGCATCGCGGTGCCCAGGTTGCCGGGGTCGGCCATCCGGTCGACCACGAGCGCGGTGGAGACCCGACCGATATCGATCGGGGCGGGAAGGGCGAAGATGGCGACGTTCGGGCGCGGCGTCTCCGTCGACGCGACGCGGTCCAACACACCGGGGGCTACCCAGGTCGGCTCGACCACGGCTACGGGGGTCGCGCCCGAGGAGGTGAACTCCTCAACGCACACCCAGCCGGCCGCCAGAGCCTCTTGGATCAGCGTGGCTCCCTCAACGACGACGAGCCCGCTCTCGCGGCGCTCCTCGCGCCGCGAGACCAGACGTCGAAGCCGCTGGATCCGCGGGCTGCGGAATCCGAGTCCGGACTCCGATTCGGGACCGGACGAACCGATCCCGCCCGTCACAGAGCTGCCTTGGCCTGCTCCACCAGAGCGCCAAAAGCGGCCGGATCGGTCACGGCGAGATCGGCCAGGATCTTGCGATCGACCTCGATACCCGCGGCCGAGAGCCCCGCGATAAACCGCGAGTAGCTCATGTCGTGCTGACGGCAGCCGGCGTTGATCCGCTGAATCCACAGACGACGGAACTCGCCCTTCTTCGCGCGACGGTCACGGAAGGCGTACTGGCCGCTCTTCATGACCTGCTCGTTGGCCGCACGGAACGAACGACTCTTGTTGCCGTAGTAGCCCCGGGCCTGCTTCAGGACCTTCTTATGCCGCTTCTTGGCGGCAACACCGCGCTTCACGCGTGCCATGTCATTTCTCCTTGTTCGATTCTCTCGATATCTCCGCGGAACGGGCCGCGGTCAGCGCTCCGCGAGGAGCCGCTTGATGTTGCGCTCGTCGGTGGAATGAACGTCGACGTCCCCGTCAAGACGACGGGTGCGGGTCGACGGCTTCTTCTCGAACAGATGCTGGCGCATGGCCTGCTGGCGGCGCAGCTTGCCCGATCCGGTCTTCTTGAACCGCTTCGCGGCGGTCTTGCTCGTCTTCATCTTCGGCATGTCGTGTCTCCTAGCTCTCTTGTTCTTCACTCACGATCGTTGATTCCTCAGGGCCATCATCAGTCTCGGTAGCCACCACCACACTCGCTGCCGATCCCGACTCCGCAGCCGACCTCTCGGCCTCGCGCGCCTTTCGGGCCGCCTCAGCCGCCTTCTTGTCGGGCGACATCACCATCGACATCGAACGACCCTCTAGGCGGGCTTGGCTGTCGATCTTTCCGAGCGGCCCGACCGCCTCGATGACCTGGTCGAGGATCCTGGTACCGAGTTCCGGATGGGCCATCTCGCGACCTCGGAACTGCAGGGTGACCTTCACCTTGTGGCCATCATCGAGAAACTCGATCAGGTGGCGCACCTTGGTGTCGAAGTCACCCTTGCCGATCTTCGGCCGGAACTTGACCTCCTTCACCGAGACCTGGGTCGACTTGCGCCGGGACTCCTTGGCCTTCTGCGCCTCCTCGTACCGGAACTTGCCGTAATCCATGATCCGACATACCGGGGGGTTCGCCGCCGGGGCCACCTCGACAAGATCGAGATCGAGACCCCTGGCCATTCGCAGTGCCTCCGGAACCGGTTGGATACCGAGCTGATCCCCTTCGGGACCGATCAGTCGGACCTCTCGGGCCCGTATCCGGTCGTTGATCCGGTGCTGGTCGCTCTTCGGCGGTGCTATGACGTGACTCTCCTGTGCAAGGGCTGTGGCCTCCCGGTTGTGCGTGGCGAAGCCCATGCACTCACCGGGGATCGCCCCAGATCGTCAGGACCCGGACGCACCCCTCGGTGGCCGGGTGGGGGTCTCCCCCACTTCGCGTCAGTTGTGGCCCCCGGGCTCGCCCGGCGGCCCCCGTAGACTAACGGCCGTGACCGACGAATCCGACGAGATCGAGAACGGCGGAGTCGAGGACGCTGTCCGCGAGGCGGCCGCCGCGCTCGAGGACGCTCGTTCGCGTCTCGCCTCGGTTCCCGCTGAGGTCGTGGTCACCAACCATGTCATGGGCCTCTACGAGTTGGCGGCGATCCACCTCTCATCCGATCCGGTGGATCTCGTCTCCGCGGCGTTGGCGATCGATGCCGTCGGCTGTCTGGTCGAGGGGCTCGGCGCTCGACTGGGCGAGGAGCACTCGACGATGACCGACGCTCTGGCGAACATCCGCATGGCGTTCGTGCAGGTCAAGGCTGCGGCTGGGACCTCGGACTGAATCTCCCCGTCGGGGCAGATCGAACCCGGCCGGCCACCACCTCGACGCCTTCGGACCTGAGTAGACGTCCGTGCTCGATCTCGGCTCCCGGCACGAGTCGGCCCGACGCGGCTACCACTCGCCACCAAGGAACCTCTCGATCGGTCTCGGCGAGGATCCTTCCGACGAGCCGAGCGCGACCGGGCCAACCTGCGGTATCGGCCACATCCCCATAGGAGACAACCTCACCTGCGCGAAGGGCGAGCACGACCGCCAGGATCTCGTCGTCGCGGTTCACCGAATCGGCTCGACGTCGACCGCCTCGATGAGTCCGAGTCGCTGCGTCACCTTGAATCGGACACGGGTGCCGACGGGTATCGAACGAGAACCGTCGACGATGGCGACGCAGTGGAGACGTACCCGCGACCCGTCGTCGGATTCGATCCATCCGAGTCCTGCCGCGTCATCGAAGTCCGTCACCACGCCCGTCGAGCGACGCATGGAGTGAAGCATCGCCGATCTCAAGGAACGATCTTTGAGATCGGGATCTCCAGGAGGTCGGTCGCACCGGCCTCAGACAGCGCGGGAATGATGCGATTGATTCCCGCCTTCTCAACGACGCTCTCGATCGCGAAGTCACCGTTCGCCAACTGATTGATCGTCGGCGACTTCGCCGACGGGAGAACGGCGAGCACATCGTCTCGGCGGGAGGCGCTCACATTGAGCTTGAGGAGCACCTTTCCCCGGGCGTCAAGCGCGCCGTTCAGAAGCACCATCAGCTGCTCCATCGCTCGCCGGCGCTCGGGATCGGCGTAGGCCACAGGATTCGCGACGACCTCAGTCCAACTCGTGAGGATGGTGTCGATCACCCGAAGTCCGGCGGCGCGAAGGGCCCGTCCGGTCTCAGTGATATCGACCACGCAGTCGGCGATATCGGGGATCTTCGCCTCGCTCGCCCCATACGAGAGTCGAACATCGGCAGCCACCCCTCGCTCAGCGAAGTACCGCTTGGTCATCTCCGGGTACTCCGAGGCCACCCGGACGCCATCGGGGAGATCGGAGACCGATTCGACCGGCGAGTCACCGGCGACCGCCACCACCACCCGCACGGGCTCCGAGGTCGCCTTCGAGTAACGCAGCTCGCCAAGGCTCACGACGTCCGATGAGGTCTCGGTCACCCAGTCGCGGCCGGTGATGCCGAGATCGAAGAGACCCTCCGCCACATAGACGGGAATCTCCTGAGGGCGCAGGATCCGCACCTCGCCGACCCTCGGATCATCGATCGAGGCCCGGTAGTCGACCGAGGAGGACCGCACGACCGGGAGATCGGCGGCCTCAAAGAGCTCGAGGGTCGCCCTCTCGAGAGAGCCCTTCGGCAACACGATGCTCAGCACGCCGGCAGGCTAACGGTGCCTCCCGTCCGAGCGACGGGGTCAGTGCGTGCGGTCGGTGCCCGCGAGGAGGTCGAGGGCGTGCCCGAGCACGTCGATCACGGCGTCGATCTGCTCGATAGCCCCCCGAGGCGAACCGGGAAGGTTGATCACCAGCGCCGAGCCGATTGTTCCCGCGCGTCCTCGCGAGAGCCGCCCGAACGGACTGATCGCCCTCATCGACTCCGCGAGGCCCGGCGCCTCGCGGTCGAGCACATCGGAGGTGCCCTCCGGCGTCAGGTCGCGGGGCCCGAAACCGGTACCCCCAGTCGTTGCGATCAGACCGCAGTAGCCCTCAGCCATGGCCGATAACGCCTCGGCGACGGACTCACGGCCGTCGGGGATCACCGCGTGGTCGATCACCTCGAAACCGTTCGTCTCGAGATGCTGCGCCAGCCCACGACCACCGGTGTCATCACGGTGGCCGGAGGCGACGCCATCGCTCACGGTGAGCACCTTCGCCGTGTGGCTCATGATCGTCGACGGTACCGCAGCATCACCATGCCATCGGTGTCGGCATCGTGGGGAAGGACCCTCCAACCATCACCGAACGGCCGCCATGACCCCTCGGGAGGAGTCGAATCGATCTCAAGCGACTCGGGGGTCGCGTGAGCGATGGACTCGGCGGCGGTGATGGTGCACACGCTGTAGACGAGGCGCCCCCCGGGGCGCAGCAAGCGGGCGCCCGCCTCGAGGAGGGATGCCTGAACGGGAACAAGTTGCCGGATTGACTGCTCGGTGACGCGCCAGCGCGCGTCAGGCCGCCGACGTAGAGCGCCGAGTCCCGAACACGGCGCGTCGATGAGTACCGCGTCGAACGTGCCCGGCGTGAGCGGTGGACGAGTCGAGTCGGCTGCGACGGGAAATACCCGGCCGACCCCATCAGCGGAGGTTGACGCCGAGTTCTCGGCGACCAGACCGGCGCGAGCCTCATGGAGGTCAAGGGCGACGACATCGGCACCTTCGGCGGCTATCGCCGTCGTCTTGCCACCTGGCGCTGAGCACAGGTCGGCGACGAGCTCCCCGCGACCCGCCTGCACGGCAGCCGCCACCCACTGCGAGGCGGGATCTTGGACGTAGCCGTCGGCCCGTCGGTTCACGGACGGGGCCACGTTCATGCGCTCCATGGCCGCGATCGCCTCGTCGGATCCCAACTCCTCGACCAAACGGTCGTGGATCCAGTCGGGGTAACTCAAACGTGCCGCGGCTGAGGGCCAGGTCATCTCGGTGCTCGCCACCCGTCGGAGAATCGCGTTCACGAACCCACGGGTGCGACGGGGGGCGAGAGCAACAGTCTCGGAGACGGCCGCGTGGGCTGCCACCCCGCCAAAGGCCAATTGGTAAGCGCCGAGTCGCAGGAGCGTGCGGGTCCCATCATCCGGTGGCACCTCGACGAACCGGTCGACGAGCAGATCACAGGCCCGGCGCATTCGGGTGGTTCCGTAGACCAGGTCGGTCACCATGCCCCGGTCGGACGGACTGAGATCCGACCGGCCGAGTGCCACCGGCAGGACAAGGTTTGCGTAGGCGCCGCCCCGCTCAATACGGCCGAGTACCTCCAGGGCGAGGGCACGCGCGCTCATTCGAACCACTCACTCGGCTCCGGACGTGCCCCGCGCCACCAGGCGTCGAACTCGGTGTCGGATCGGCCCTCAGGTCGCACGATGATCGGCCGAAGCGACCCATCGACGATGTCCGCCTCGACGACCTTCACCACGGCTCCCCGCCATGTGGTCCACGCCCCACCCACCCGAATCTGACGAAGGCCCGCGACCGGGTCAGCGCTCCAGTCGATCCTCAGGTCGTCACGGGTGATCTTCTCGGCGTAGCTGACCTCACCGGATTGAGCCTCGGGCGTCCCAAGTCCGCTGGCGAGCCGGTCCACGAGGAGCCCGGAACCCGCCTCGGCAAGCAGATCTCGGAGCCCGTTCGCGGTGAGGTCGCCGATGTCGACCCGCGCCCTCGCGTGGACCGGACCGGTGTCGAGACCCTCCTCGAGCTCCATCAGACAGACCGCCGTGCTGTGATCTCCAGCGAGGATCGCGCGCTCGACCGGCGCTGCTCCGCGCCAGCGCGGCAAGTCGGAGAAGTGGAGGTTGACCATACGAAGCCGGCCCAAGACCTCCGCGGGAATGATGCGACCGAAGGCGACCACCACCCCGAGTTCGACCGCGACGCTGTCGAGCGCCTCGATCTCGTGCGCCACCGTCAGCCCAAGTTCGTGGGCGACGGACTCGACCGGGGAGGGTGAGGTTGTTGAACCTCTGCCGCGACGTCGTGGCGGACCGGTGATGACGAGGGGGATTCGATGACCAGCCTCGACCAGGGCGCGCAGCGGGCGAGTCGCCACCTCTGGCGTGCCGAGGTAGACGAGATCCATCGGTCAGCGGAAGCGGAGCCGACGCGGGCGGGGGACGTCGTCAGCCTCGCCGGAGGTGATCCGGCGATACTCAGCCATGGCCTCGCGGCGTTGCTCGTCGCCCATGCGATCGAACATGAGCACACCGTTCAGGTGGTCGAGTTCGTGTTGGTACATGCGCGCTTCGAGATCGTCGGCCTCGTATTCGATGATCTCGCCGTTCACATCGACCCCGCGGAGCAGGACGGTACGGGGTCGCACCAACTCGACGTAGAGGCCGGGGATAGAGAGGCAGCCCTCGTCGTACACCCATTCACCCGACGACTCGACGATCTCTGGATTGAAGATGGCTCGCCGATCCCCATCGAGATCCCAGACGACAACTTGCTTTTGCACACCGATCTGCGGGGCGGCGAGGGCGATACCACCGTCGCTGTGATCCAGGGTGTCGAACATCTGCTCGACCAAGCGGATCGCGCGACCGTCGACATCCACCACCGGGGCGGCCTGCGACTTGAGCACCGGGTCGCCGAAGGTTCGGATCTCTAGGCCCACAGATGGCAGGCTACCGAAGCGAT
>VMBT01000961.1_pt1 | contig 15677 bp, 13 predicted proteins | sample 4404301 | NCBI WGS metagenome assembly VMBT01 (sample SAMN12238535, study PRJNA552566) | marine metagenome | isolation source: Coastal seawater | place: USA: coastal Georgia, Sapelo Island | collected 2008-08/2009-08
CCGGAGTTGTACATCTCGATCAGGATGTCGGAGCCGCCGATGAATTCCCCATTGACATAGACCTGGGGGATCGTGGGCCACTCGGAGTACTCCTTGATGCCCTGACGGATCTCCATGTCGGAGAGCACGTCAAAGGTCTCGAAGGGAACAGCCATGGCGTTGAGGATCTGCACCACGTTGTTGCTGAAGCCGCACTGGGGCATCAACTTGCTGCCCTTCATGAAGACGAAGATCGGGCTGCTGCCCACCAACTGATCGAGGCGCTGCTTGAGGGCGGAATCCATGGGATGAATCGTGAAATCAGGAGGGGGTTGAGGTCTGCAGGGCGAGGGCGTGGATCGCCTCGCTGGCCAGTTCCGAGCGCAGGGCGCCGTAGACCAGCTGGTGCTGCTTGATCCGGCTGAGTCCCTCAAACGCCGAGGAGACCACCTTCACCTGCAGGTGGTCTCCGCCGCCGGTGAGATCTTCCACCTCAACGCAGGCATCGGGAAGGGCGACGCCAATGGCGGCCTTCACCTGGTCGGGATGAACCATGACCTCAGATCAGTGAGCTTGGGACTGTAAGAAGACGGACTGCGGAATCAGTTGCCCGCGGCCGAACCACCGGCGAAGGGGGTGGTGACGAAGCCCAGCTCCAGCAGGCTCTGATAGGCCTTCTGGCCCATGGGGTTGGCCGGGGTGGTGATCTGAACCACTTCCACCAGCAGGGGAACGGCAGCGGCGGGCTGATTCATCCGGCGCAGCAGCGCCGCCAGACGCAGGTCGATCTTGGCCTGCAGCTCCAGGGCCTCCCGGCCTTTGGCATCCATCTCGCGGGGGATCCGGGCATCGAGGCCGCGGAAGGAACCGCTGAGGCTGCGGTAGAAGCGGGTCAGGTTCTGGGCGCCTTCACGGGCCGAGTCGTAGTCGGCTTTGGCCTGCTCCAGATTGCCGGCGGCTGCAGCGGCATCACCGGCGGCCACCTTGGCCTCGATCGCGCTGAGGTTCAGGCCTGAGCTCGGGGAGGCCAGGACCTTCTGGGCGTCCTGAGCCAGAGCGGATTGCGAGACCAGACCAGGGACAACCGCCGCCAGGGCGGAGAGGCTGAAGGCGGCGAGTTGCCGGCGCACAGGGCTACTTGCGAATTGGCGCAACTCTACGGGCGTTGCAAGGGGCGACCAACCGCCTGGCGAGCCAACGCCTCAGCGTCCTGAAGCTTCTGGGTCAGATCCAGCGTCAAGGCCTTGATCTGCTCCCGTTCACCCCCGGCCAGACGCAGGGGTTGACCGAAGCAAAGGGCCGCCTGATCACCAAAGCGGGGCTTGGCATGGCTGTAGGCAATCCCAACGGGCACCACCTGAACCGCCACCCCCTGGCCTTCCGCCAGGGCCGTCAGCCGCGCCAGCCCAGGCATCAGCCGCATGGCTGGATCGTCCTGGTTGATCTTCCCCTCCGGGAACATCACCAGTTGATTGCCGCTCTCCAGCAGATCGACGGCAAAGCGCAGGGAGGCGGCGGCCGGCTTGCGCGGATTCACCGGGAAGCAGCCCAGGCGATGCAGGAACCAGCCCTGCAGACCGGTCATCTCATCGCTGGTGACCATGAAGCGGCAGTCCCGTCCGCTCACCCGGCGCCCGGCGGCATAGGGGAGCATCAGCGCATCCCAGCGGGAGCGGTGGGTCGGCGCCAGCAGCACCGGCCCCTCATGGGGCAGGTTCTCGCGGCCAAGAACCCTCAGGCCACCACCAAAAAATCCCTTCAGGGCAACGTCCTGGGTGAGCACCATCGCCACCGGCGCCAGCCAGGGGTTGATGCCGTTGCAGAGACTCTTTTCCCGTTCCGTCAGGGCCACCGATGCCGTGCCTGCCGCCGCCATCGGACTGAACACCCTGACCTGAAGTCCCGGCAACCTAAGGGCGATCCCCTGCCGAAAGCCCCTCAAGCAGGCAGTTGATCGAGCGGGCCTGGCGGCGCCATCCATAGGATCCGCCTAGAAGCAGCGATTGCCATGGCGAGCCTTGGCGTCAACATCGATCACATCGCCAATGTGCGCCAGGCCCGCCGCACGGTTGAGCCCGACCCGGTGAGCTACGCCCTGCTGGCTGAGCTCGGCGGCGCCGATGGCATCACCGTGCACCTGCGGGAGGACCGGCGCCACATCCAGGACCGCGATGTGGAGTTGTTGCGTCAGGTGGTGCGCAGCCGCCTGAACCTGGAGATGGCCGCGACCGCCGAGATGGAGGCCATCGCCCTGCGGATCAAGCCCGACATGGTCACCCTCGTGCCGGAGAAGCGCGAGGAGGTCACCACAGAAGGGGGGCTGGATGTGGCCTCGCAGCTCAGCACGATCAAAGGAATCTCGGGCCGTCTCCAGGACGCCGGCATCGGGGTCAGCCTGTTTGTCGACGCCGAGGCCGCCCAGCTGGAGGCCTGCCAGGCCAGCGGCGCCCGCTGGGTGGAACTGCACACCGGCACCTATGCCGAGGCGAGCTGGCAGCAGCAGGCCAAGGAACTGGCGCGCATCACCGAGGGCACCTTCATTGCCCGCAGCCTGGGCCTGCGGGTCAACGCTGGCCATGGCCTGACCTACCAAAACGTGGAGCCGATCGCCGCCATCGAGGGGATGGAGGAGCTCAACATCGGTCACACCATCGTCGCCCGGGCCCTCGCAGTGGGCCTGGAGGAGGCCGTGCGGCAGATGAAGGCTTTGGTCCAGAATCCCCGCCGGGAACCCCTCTTCGGCAGCACCAGTTCATGACCCAGTACCACTTCGTGGCCGCCAGTGAGGCCTTCCTCACCGTGGAGGAGCCCCTCGATGAGGTGCTGCGCGAGCGCGTCCGGAACTACGGCGAACAGGGCAAAGAGATCGACTTCTGGCTGGTGAAGCGCCCCGCCTTCCTCCAGGCCCCCGAGCTCAAGGCCATTGCCGAGCAGGTCCCCCAGCCCGCCGCCGCGGTGGTCTCCACCGATCCGAAGTTCATCGACTTCATGAAGCTGCGTCTGGAGTTCGTGGCCAAGGGCAGCTTTGAGGCGCCCTCCAGCTCCATCCCCGACGCCCTGGCCAGCGCCGCCTGAGCTCAGAAGAGCCCCAGAAACTTCTTGCGGGGCTCATCCCCTTCGGATCGGCCCTGCGCTCCGTCCTGCTGGTAGCGGGGCTTGGCATCACCAATGGTGAGCACGGCCTCTTTGTTCTTCCACCAGACCCAATCGCGGATCGGCGGGGTGCGGGTGAGGTCCGCCTGGGTCAACCCCAGACCCAACTTGGAGGAGGCGTTCAGGAGCACCTCCACCATCTCGTCGCCGTTGGCGCACTTGGCCAGGGCCTCATTGGTGCGCTTCGCCCCATCGAGGGCTTTCACCAAAATCTCCACCCGCCGACCGACCGAAAGGCTGCGCGGATCAACCGGCTGGGGGCTCTCCGGGGTCTGGCTGTCCATCCAGAGGGGCGTGGTTAAGGGGACGTTATCCCGTTTTCAAGCTCTGCGAGGGGATGCGCAAAAGGGGCTGACAGATCGTCAAGGCTCCGGCCAAAGTGGGAGATATGACGAGCGTCAGTCGCAAAGCCCGCCACTGGGTCATCGGTGATGTGCACGGCTGCTCGGGGTCCCTCGAGCGCCTGCTGGCGCAACTCCCGACGGGAGACCGTCTGATCTTTTGCGGCGACGCCATCAACCGCGGCCCCGACACCCCCGCGACGATGGAGCGCATCTGGGGGCTAGTGGAGAGCGGCCGCGCCATCTGGCTGCGGGGCAACCACGAGCAGGATCTGATCGAGGCCCTGCGCAGCGATGAAGGGGCCAACAAACAGGCCGGCGCCGAGACCCGCCGTCAACTCGGCAGCGACGGTTGCGCCCTTTGGCTCAAACGCCTGGAGCAGCTGCCCCTGGCCTACTGGGGCGAAGGCTGGGTCGCCACCCATGCCGGCTTCAACCCCAGCACCTGGCAACCGGACCTACGGGTGCGCATGGGGTTCTGGGAGCAGTACGACGGACGCTTTGGCGACGTGGTGATCGGCCACACCCCCGGCCCGAACGTCCGCCGCCTGCCCAACATCGTCATGGTCGACACCGGCGCCTGCTACGGCGGCGACCTCAGCGCCTACTGCCCCGAGAGCCGCGAGGTGGTGTCAGTTCCGGGTCTTGCCCATAGCCTGCAGTCGCCCAGCCTGAGCCCCGTCTGAGCCTTGCTCACGGTCTACCGCAGCAACCGCGCTGAGCTGCTGGCTCGCGTCCTGGCCACCAACCTGCAATTGCATCCGCCGGGGCTGCTCGAGGAGGCCCAGGTGGTGGTGAACACCTGGCCCACCAGCCGCTGGCTGGGGGAGCAACTGGCCCTGGCCAACCCCGCCGGCATCGCGGCGAACCTGCGCTTCCCCTTCCCCAGCAGCCTGCTGCGGCAACTCGTCAATCAATGGCTGGAGGACGCCCCGCAACCCGCTGGCCCCGATCCCTGGCGCGCCCAGAACCTGGTCTGGCCGTTGCTGGAGTTGCTGCCGGAGCTGTTGCAAAGCCCAACGGCTCAGCCCCTGCGCCAATGGCTGGCCGTTCGCTCCTCCGGACTGGACCGACTCGATCAGGCCCTCTGGCAATTGGCCCGAGCGATTGCCGATGCCATCGACGACTACGGCCTCTATCGCCCGGCGATGCTCGAGGCCTGGCTGAGCGAGCAACCCCAGACGCTGCCGGAGGGGTTGCAGTGGCAGCCGGAGTTGCTGCGCCGTTTGGTCGAACGCCTGGGCTGCCTGCCCTTTGGCGTGCGGGCACGGCAGCTGATTCGCCGGCTCGAGGCCGGCTGGAGACCGGAGCTGACCAGCGCGCAACCGCTGCGGCTCTTCGGCTTAAGCAGCCTGGCCCCGGTGCAGGTGGAACTGCTGCAGGCCCTCTCGGCGGTGCGCCAAGTCGAGCTCTACATGCTCACCCCCTGCCGCGATCTCTGGCAGCGCAGCGGCCCGGCGGCACTCAGTGATCCCCTGGCGGCGGACTGGTTGCTGAGCGTGCCGAGCCTGGAGGCCCGCTTTGGCCGGCTCGGGGCGGAATTTCAGCAGTTGCTCGAGGGAACCGGCGAGAGCCAACTGGGGCAATGGCAGGAGGGGGATCTGTTCTTTGCCCCCGCCAGCGTCGCCCAATACGAGCAGCGGGAACCGTCCCTGCTGGAGCAACTGCAGGAGCAGCTGGTCTGCGGCGAACCGGAGGCCGATCAACCCCTGCATCGGGACCCGCAGGATCGCTCCCTGGAATTCCACGCCTGCCCGGGCCGGCTGCGCCAACTCCAGGTGGTGCGCGATCAGATCCTGCAGCTGCTGGCGGCGGACCCCAGCCTCGAGCCGCGGGACATCCTGGTGATGACGCCCCAGGTGGAGGCCTTCGCCCCGCTAGTACCGGCGGTCTTCGGTGATGCCGAGGCCACCGGGGTGCGCCTGCCCTGGCGTCTGACGGACCGCAGCCAACAGAGCGAGGCGGGGATTGCCCAAGGACTGCTCACCCTGCTGCAACTCGGCGGCGAACGCCTGACGGCCAGCGCCCTGGAGAACGTGCTCTGCTGCGGGCCCCTGCTGGCGGCCCAGCAGCTCGAAGCGGGCGACGCCGGCGAGCTCACGGCCCTGCTGCAGCGGGCGGGGTTCCGCTGGGGACTGGATGGGCGAGACCGGGGCGGGGACCCCAGCCACAGCCTGGGCTGGGCGATCGATCGGCTCGTGCTGGGCCTGGTGCTCCCGGATCTCCCGGGCCTCGCCCTCGGGGACACCGCACCGATGGCCCTGGGCGGCAGCCTCGAGCAGCAGGGCCGCTGGATTGGCCTGTTGCGGCAACTGCTCAGCAGCCTGCGCTGGTTCGCCCAGGCGCGGCGGGTGCCGGAGTGGGTGGAGGGCCTGCGGGAGCAGCTGCCCCTGCTCTTTGGCGATGGGGGGAGCTGGGCTTGGGAGCTGCAGACCATCCATGCGGCCCTGGCGGATTGGCAGGCGGTGGCCGGGGAGAGCCCCCTGGAGCTCGCCGCTCCGGTGGTGGCCGATGTCCTGGCGGAGCGCCTGAGCGAGGGCAGCGGCCGCTTTGGGCACCGCTCTGGGGCCCTGACCATCAGCGCCCTGGAGCCGATGCGCGCGATTCCGCACCGGGTGGTGGTGCTGATGGGGCTGGATGCCGGGGCCTTCCCCCGCCAGCGCCAACGGCCCGGCTTCCATCTGATGGAGCACCGCCGCGAGCTGGGCGATCCCAACAGCGGCGACCAGGACCGCTACGTCCTGCTGGAGGCCCTGCTCTCAGCGCGCCAGCACCTGCTGCTCAGTTGGAGCTGCCGCGATGAGCGCACCGGAGAAACCCTGGAAGCCTCCACACCGGTGCGGCAGTGGTTGGAGTTGCTGGGCCAACAGCTCGGCAGCAGCGCCGTTCCCCTGCGGGAGCACGCCGCCAATGCCCTGGAACGCAGCAACTTCCTCGCCATGGCTCCCTGGCCGGCGGCGAGTTGCGACCAACGCCTCCTGCAGGTGCGCCAACAGCTCGAGCAGGGCGAGCTCCACTGCCAGCAGGGGCTGGCCTTCAGCACCCCGCCGCCGGCGCCGCCGCTTCCCCAGACCACTCCGGCCGAGGCCTGGAGCGATCTACAGCGCTGGATCCAGGCCCCCCAGGGCCTCTGGCTGGAGCAACTGGGCATTCGCCCGAAGGAATTCGATCAGCCGGTGCTCGATCTCGAAGCCCTGCAACTGGGGGAGCGGGAGCGCGCCAGCCTGCTGCGCCGCGAATGGGACGAGGAGCCCGGGGCTGCGAGCCCCGATTGGCGCGAACGGGAACGGGGCCGGGGCCTGCTGCCCCCCCTGGCCGCCGGAGCCCTGGAGGTGGAGCAGTTGGAGCAGCGCTGGCAGAGCCTGAGCAGCTGCCTGGAGCTGCTGGGAGAACCGGAGCAGCAGCTTGCGCAATGGCAGGGCTATGCCGCGGAGTTGAGCAGCCGCGGCGGCCAGCTGGTGCTGGTCCACACCGCCAAACCCCGCACCCCCCAACGCCTGCAGCTCTGGCTGGAGTGCCTGCTGGCGGCGGCCGCCGGCCTGAACCTGCGGGGAGGGTCCCTGGTGGGCCGCGACCGCCATCGTTTCCGGGTGCTGGAGCGCTTTGAGGCCCCCGCCCCCGAGCAGGCCAGGGCGCTGCTGGAGCAACTGCAGAGCTGGCGCGAGGCGCACCGTCAGAACTGCTGGGCGCTGCCGCCGGAAACCGGCTGGGCCTACGCCAGCGCCGAGACCAGCAAACCGGGCCAGGGGCGCGGTTGGGCCAAAGCCAAGGAGATCTGGGAAGGGGGCTATCAACTGCGGGCCGAGCGGGACGATCCGGTGCAGCGGGTCTGCTTTGGCTCGGACCTGCCCCTGGGGGACCTGCTCACAGCGGAGCTGCAGACCCTGGCCCTGACGCTGCATGGGCCGCTGCTGGAGCGCCGCCAGGAGGTCAAGCCATGACCCTGGCCGCCTTTGACGCCAACGGCTTCAGCCTGGCGCCGGGGATCCGGCTGCTGGAGGCCAGCGCCGGCACCGGCAAAACCTTTGCCCTGGCTCACCTGGTACTGCGGCTGCTCAGCGAGGGACGGCGCCCCCTCGAAGTGGAGGAGTTGCTGGTGGTGACCTTCACCGATGCCGCCGCCGCCGAACTGCGGGACCGCATTGCCCGCCGCCTGCAGGAGGCCCTGGTCCTGCTCGATCACGCCAACCCCGAGGCCGACGAACCGCTGCAGCAGTGGCGCTCAGCCCTACAGGCCGATCAGGTCATGGCGATCAAGGGCCGCTTGCTCTTGGCCCTGGAGCGGCTGGATCGCGCCGACATCACCACCATCCACGGCTTCTGCCGCCGCACCCTGCAGCGCCACGCCCTCGAGGCCGGCCTCGGCCCGGATGTTGCCCTGGAGAGCCAGGGGCGCGAGCGGAGACAACAGCTGGTCCATGACTACTGGCAGCAGCAGGTGCTTCCCCTGCCGCCCCATCTGCTGGCGGGCCTGCAGAGCCAACAGGTCAACCCCGAGCAGCTGGTGAACCTGCTGGGCAGCCTCGATGGCGACCCGGCCCTGCAGCTCGCCCCCCTGCCCGAGGGCTGGAGCACTGAACTGACCCTGGCGGAGCAACTCGCTCCCCATTGGAGCCGCGTTTGGCAGCAGTTCCAGGCGGAGTGGGAGGCCCGCAGCGAGGCCCTCGAGGAGGAGTTCGCCGCGGCCGCGGTGGAGCTCAAGAGCCTGGGGGTCAAGTACGCCCCCTACCGGCTCAAGGCCAAACCCGACCGCCTGAACCGCGTTCAGACCTGGCTCTCCCAGCTGGAGGCACCAGCCGGCTACGACGCCCTGCTTCAGCAGGAGGAGCTCAAGAAGTACTTCCACCCGGGCCCCTTCACCAAGGCGGCGGCCCCGGCCCACGGCGATCAGGTCTCCTTGCCCCAGGCCCCCCTGCTCCAGGCCATCGCCGCGGTGGTGGAGGGGCCCGCCGAGCTGGCCCTACTGCACTTCTGCCACTGGGGGCGCGCCGAGCTGCAACGCCGCCGGGAGCGCAGCGGTGAGATCAGCTTCGGTCAACTGCTCGAGCAACTTGATCCGGGCCCGGAGCCCCGCGAGTCCTCGCCCCTGCTGCAGGCCGTCTCCCGCCGCTACCGGGCCGCCCTGATCGATGAGTTTCAAGACACCGACCCGATCCAGTGGCGAATCCTCAAGCGGGCCTTTGCCCAGGAGCCCAGCCGGCACCTGCTGGTGATGGTGGGCGATCCCAAGCAGGCGATCTACCGCTTCCGCGGCGGGGAGCTGCAGACCTACCGCCAGGCGGCCGCCGAGGCCGATGGCCGCTTTGGCCTGTTCGAGAACCGCCGCTCGAGCGCAGCACTGGTGGCGGGCCTGAACGCCCTGATGCAACCCGGGTTGATCCAGAGCGCACTGGAGGTGCCCCAGGTGCTGGCCAAGGCCAACAAGGGACAGCTGGAGTGCCCCGGCAACCCATCACCGCTGCAGCTGCTGGAGCTGGATCCAAGCCAGGGGCTCGAGGCCCAGGTGGCCGGCCTCTGCCAGGACCTGCTGAGCCAAGGGCTCCTGCTCAACGGCCGGCCGATCGACCCGGGCGACCTCTGTCTGCTGGTCAGCCGCCACGAGCAGGCTGAGGCCCTGCGGGCCGCCCTGGAGCGCCGGCAGATCCCAAGCCGTCTGGTCAGCCGCGGCGATGTCTTTGAAAGCCTCGGGGCCAGTGCCCTGCAGCGTTTCCTCGATGCCCTGGCCCAACCCGGCCAACTGGGGCGCTTGAAATTGCTGGCGGCCTCGGCCCTGCTGGGCTGGTCCGCCGCCGAGATCGAGGCCAGCAGCTCCGCCCAGTGGGACCAGCTCGCGGCCGAATTGAGCACCCTGGCGGAACGTCTACCCAAACTCGGCTTAACCGCGGCCTTGGCTCACCTGCAGGGGACCGAGGGCCTGGCACGGCTCTCCCTACGGGGCCGGGCCCTGGCGGATGTGCAGCAGGCCGCCGAGCTGGTGCAGGAGCAGATGCACCGCCAGGGCCTGGGCGCCCAGGCGGCCGCGGACTGGCTCAGGCGGCTGCGCCTCGAGGAAAACCGGGACACCCCCGAGGCCCATCTCTGCCGCAGCGATGCCGCCGAAGCCGCCATCGCCGTGGTGACCGTGCACCGCAGCAAGGGATTGGAGTACCCCCTGGTGATCTGCCCCTACCTCTGGAAGGGCAGCAGCAAAGCCAGCAAGCGCCTGGGCCGGCGCTGGAGCTCCGGCGGGCAACCCCAACTGGACCTGCACCTCAATCCCCACTGGGGCGTGGGCCGGCTCGCCGCCCAACAGGACCAGCAGGCACAGATCGCTGAGGCGGAACGGCTGGCCTACGTCGCCTGCACCCGCGCCCAACACCTGCTGGTGCTGGGCTGGCCCGGAGCGGATCAGGCCGACCCCGGCAACCCCCTGGGCAGCTGGTTAGACGAGCGCGAGACGGAGCTACCGCTGGAGCGGATCCAGGCGTCTGCAGAGATCCACCGGCCCTGGCGGCCGGAGCCCGCCGAGGGAGTGCTGAGCCTGGGCCCCCGTCCCAAGCGCTCCCTCGACAGCAGTTGGGGCAGGGCCAGCTACTCCGCCTGGGCCCACTCCCAGGTGAGCCTGCCGCCGGAGCAGCAGGAGGAGGGCCGTGACACCGATGCCTTGGGCGATGGCTTTGCGCAAGCCCTGCTGGAGGAGGGCAACGCAGCCCAGCCGACGACGTCCTGGCCCGAGCTGGGCCCCCTCGCCCATTTCCCCCGGGGTTCGGGTCCTGGCGATGCCCTGCACCGCATCCTCGAGCGCCTCGACTACGGCGCCGTGGCCCGCGGGGAACGGCAGGAAGCCGATGCGGTGATCGAGCAGGAACTGCAGCGGGCCGGCCTGGGGGGCCCGTCGTGCGAAGGCCTCTTCGAAGGGCTGCAGCAACTGATGCTCACTCCCCTGGGCGGCCCCCTGGGCGCCTGCCGGCTGGGGGACCTGAAGGCCGGGTCTTGGCTCAATGAGATGAACTTCGATCTCCCCTTGGCGACCGGAGAAGGGGAGGTCCGTCTGGTGCGCAGCAGCGGCCTGGCCCAGACCTTCGCCAGTCACCCCGGCGGCCGCTTTGGAGGGAGCTATGCCAAAACGCTGCAGAGCCTGGAGGTGGCCAGCCGGGGCTTCCTGACCGGCTCGATCGACCTGCTCTTCTGCTGGGAGGGCCGCTGGTGGGTGACGGACTGGAAGAGCAATTGGCTCGGTCAGCGCGATCGTCTCGGCAGCGTCACCCATTGCGGCCCCAACGACTACCTCGAGCCGGCGATGGAGACCCTGATGGCGAGCAGCCACTACCCGCTGCAGGCCCACCTGTACCTGGTGGCCTTGCACCGCTACCTGCTCTGGCGGCTGCCGAACTACGACCCCGCCCAACACCTGGGGGGCTACGCCTACGTCTTCCTGCGGGGGGTACCCGGCCCCACCCCCGATCCCACGGCCCCCACGCCAGGGGTGCTGGTGGATCAACCCAGCCTCGATCGGGTCCTCGCCCTTGATGCCCTGCTGCGGGAGGGCCAACCATGAGCACCCTGAGCGCCGCAGTGCTCGACAGCCTCCAGCGGCTGCTGCCGCCCCAGCGCGGCAGTGCCCTGCTGCAGCCCATGGTGCAGGCCCTAATCGAGGCACTCGAACAAGGCGAGCTGGGGCTTGATCTACGGGGCCCGCAGCCCGATGGAGTCCCCCCTGAGGACTGGCCTGCCGCTGCGGTCTCGGCCCTGGAGGAGGCCGGCTGGCTCGCGGGCCCGGAAGCACCGATCGTTCAAGACGGACTGGTGCTGCGCTGGAGACGCTGGCATGAGCAACTCCAGCAGTGCCTTAGCGCCCTGGAGCAGCGCGCCCAACGCCGGCGCCCCCTGCAGGAAAGCGAGCGGAAAGCGGCCCTGGCCGCGGCGGCGCAAGCGGGCCTGGACCCCCGCCAATGCCAAGCCGTCTCAGCGGCCCTGGGCCAGGACCTGGTGCTGCTCACCGGCGGCCCGGGCACCGGCAAGACCTCGACTGTCGTGCAGATGTTGGCCGCCTGCCTGCACCAGACACCATCGCTGCGGATTCACCTGGCGGCACCAACGGGGAAAGCCGCAGCCCGCCTGGCGAGCTCCGTCAGTCACGGCAGCCAGGGTCTCGATCCAACGCTTCAGAGCCTCCCCAGCAGCACCCTGCACCGGCTGCTGGAGGCCCAGGGGGAGCTGCGCTTTGGCCGCAATCGCCGCCATCCCCTGGAGCTGGATCTGCTGGTGGTCGATGAACTGTCGATGGTGGATTTGCCGCTGATGGCGGCTCTGCTGGAGGCCTTGCCGGCGGAGGCGCGACTGCTGCTCGTCGGCGACGCCAACCAACTGCCGCCCGTTGGAACCGGAGCCGTGCTCGAAGAGCTCTGCCGGCCGGAGCGACTCAGCCTGCTGGGGGCAGCCGCCGTCGAATTGCGCACCACCTACCGCAACGACGGCGCGATCGCCGAGCTGGCCGAGCAACTCCGGCAACAGCCGAATGCATTTCAAGGGGACCTGCTCGCCGCCCTGCAACCCAGCCTCCAGGCCCTGACCCCCAGCGACAACGTGAGCTGGCTCGAGGCCTCCAGCCGCAGCCTGCCAACACCCCTGCTGGAGGCGCTGCAACAGCACGCCGCCGCCCTACGTCAACGCTGCCAAGCCCTGGAGTGGCAAGGGGGAAGACCCAGCAGCGAACAAAGCGACGCCCTGCTGGCCCAACTGGAGGAACTGGTGGTGCTCAGTCCCCTCCGCCTCGGGCCCTGGGGGGTGGAGGCGGTGCACCGCGCCCTGCTGGGCGACCTCGCCAAAAGCGGTCCCCTGCACTGGCCCCCTGGCACCCCAGTCCTCAATCGCCTCAACCGCGCCGACCAAGGCCTTGCCAATGGCGACATCGGTGTCGTCGTTCAACACCACTCGGAGCGCCGGGTCTTGATGCCGGGCCAGCGGCTCCTGCACCCGGCGCAGCTCAGTGGAGCGGAGCCGGCCTTTGCGCTGACGGTGCATAAGTCCCAGGGCAGCCAATACAGAACCGTGCTGTTCCTGCTGCCGGCGAACCGGGCTCTGGATCCGCGCCTGATCTACACCGGCCTGACCCGCGCGCAACGGCAGGCCACCTTGATCACACCGGTGGGCGCAGCCAAGAAACCGACCTAGCCTGCGCCCATGGCGGAGCCAGGCATCGTTCAGCGGCCTTGGGGCTGGTTCGAAACCATCGGTTCCGGTGATGGCTACTTGGTGAAACGGCTCTGCATCCAGGCCGGCCACCGCCTCAGCCTGCAGCGCCACCAACACCGGCTGGAGCACTGGATCGTGGTCAGTGGTTCCGGTCAGCTGGAATGCGATGGAACCTCAATTGAGGCGGAGGCCGGCACCACCCTGCTGGTGCCCTGCGGTGCGGTGCACCGGGCTGCCGCAACGGACGAGAACCTGCTGATCGTTGAAGTCCAGCGCGGCGAACACCTCAGCGAGGAGGACATTGAGCGCCTCGCTGACGACTACCAAAGGGTCAAGTGTTAGGTTGATTCTTCACCCTTTGTGAAGGGCAAGGCAGTTTCTTCAACGGGTGTCTGCCGGCCTGTCGACGAAGGATTCAGGCCCAGACCAACTTTGACCAATACCTCTCTCGAGAGCGCTACCAGCTCTGTGGATCTCAGCGCGCTCGATTTGGCTAGCAGCCAGGACAGCGCCCCGAGCGAAAGCATCGAAATCACCACGGCAGAACCCAGTCAGAAGACTGGATTTGCAGCGTTTGGCTTCTCTCCCGAAATCCTCGAGGCCCTCGAGGAGATCGGCTACAGCGAACCCTCCCCGATCCAAGCGGCCGCCATCCCCGAGCTGATGCTCGGCCGCGACCTGGTGGGCCAAGCCCAGACCGGTACGGGCAAAACCGCCGCCTTCGCCCTGCCGATGCTGGCGGCCCTGGATGAGACCCAACGCACCCCCCAGGTGCTGGTGCTGACCCCCACCCGCGAGCTGGCCATCCAGGTGGCTGACTCCTTTAAGAGCTACGCCACGAAGCTGCCCCATCTGCGGGTGCTGCCGGTCTATGGCGGATCGGACTTCCGCGATCAAATCCACAAGCTCAAGCGCGGGGTTCAGGTCGTGGTGGGCACCCCTGGCCGGGTGATGGATCACATGCGCCAGGGCACCCTCGATGTCTCCGGGCTGCGCAGCCTGGTGCTGGACGAGGCCGACGAGATGCTGCGCATGGGCTTCATCGACGACGTCGAGTGGGTCCTGAGCCAACTGCCTGAGAAGCGTCAGGTCGTCCTCTTCTCGGCCACGATGCCCAGCGAGATCCGCCGGATCTCCCATCAGTACCTCAACAGCCCCGCTGAGATCACGATCAAGACCAAAGGGTCGGATTCCAGCCGCATTCAGCAGCGCTTCATCACCGTCAACGGTCCGATGAAGCTCGAGGCCCTGAGCCGGGTGCTCGAGGCCGAGACCAAAGAAGGCGTCATCATCTTTGCCCGCACCAAGGCGATCACGGTCACCGTGGCCGAAGCCTTGGAAGCCAAGGGCTATGGCGTCGCGGTCCTCAACGGTGATGTGGCCCAGAGCCAACGGGAGCGCACGATTGAGCGCCTGAAGAACGGCACCGTGGATGTGCTGGTGGCCACCGATGTGGCGGCCCGCGGCCTGGATGTGGACCGGATCAGCCTGGTCATTAACTACGACATCCCCTTCGACTCCGAGGCCTACGTCCACCGCATCGGCCGCACCGGCCGTGCTGGCCGCACCGGCAACGCGATCCTGTTCGTGACGCCGCGCGAGCGCCGCTTCATCACCGGGCTTGAGCGCGCCGTGGGTCGCCCCATCGAACCGATGGAAATCCCCACCAACGCGAGCATCAACCAGAGCCGCCTGGATCGCCTGCGCGAGCGCCTGAGCGAAACCGTGAAGGGGCTCAACAGCGAAGAGACCAGCAACCTCAGCGAACAGCAGGCCCTGCTCTCAGAAATCATCAAGCGGGTCGGCCAGGAAAGCGAGGTCGCCCCAGAGCAACTGGCCTTGGCAGCCCTGCAGATGGCCGTCGGCGATCAGCCCCTGCTGGTCCATGACGATGAGAACTGGATCCGCCAGCAGCCCCAGTCCCGTGATGGACGCCGCAACGACCGCTTCGGCGATCGTGACCGCGGTCCCCGCAACGCCCCCGGCGCCCGCCGCGGCCCCCGCGAGCAATCGGGTCCTCCGGAAGATCACATGGATCGCTTCCGGATCGAGGTGGGCTGGCGCGACCGGATCAAGCCCGGAAACATCGTCGGCGCCATTGCCAACGAGTCCGGCCTAAACGGCCGCAGCATTGGCCGGATTCAAATCTTTGACAGCCACAGCCTGGTGGACCTGCCCAAGGGCATGCCCGAGGACGTCTTCCACAACTTGAAGCGTCTCAAGGTGTTGAATCGCGAACTTCAGATCTCTCGCGTTCAGGGCTAGTTCAAGCCCGCAGGCGGGCCTCAGGCACAGAGGCCCGTCACCGATTCAGTGGAGAGCGCGGTCAGCTCAGCCAAGCCCATGCTCTCCACGGCAACGACCAAAGACGGCTGCACCTCTTCGGTTTCGATCGCCACAAGGGTCTGAAACAGATCAAAGCGATCCTGGGGGGCGAGCTCCCCGGTCTTGCTCCAAGCCAAACTCCAGGGCACAGGTGCCGTCATCAGGCGCTCCCGATAGCGGGTGTTCATTTGCTGACAATGGGACATTAATCGGGGATCAACCCGTTTCTTTTGATTCCCTTCGGTCTTGCTTTAAGCCTCGTTACCGCCCAGACCCAAAGAAATCACTGGGACCTCGGAGCTGTAGGCTAACCCTGATTCCCAAAGCTTCCAGGCTCCACACGGAACCCCACAGCATCAACGAATCAGTTTTCAGGTTCCGTCTAAGGAATGACCATTTACGTTGGAAACCTCTCGTTCCAAGCTGAACAAGAGGATTTGCTTGACCTGTTCAGCCAGTACGGCGAGGTCAGCAAGTGCAGCCTGCCTCTCGATCGTGAGACTGGCCGCAAGCGCGGCTTCGCTTTCGTCGAAATGGCGAACGATGCTGACGAACAGAAAGCCATCGACGATCTTCAGAACGTCGAGTGGATGGGTCGCATGATCCGCGTCAACAAAGCAACCCCCCGTGAAGGCGGCGGCGGTGGCGGCGGTCGCGGCGGCTACGGCGGCGGCGGCGGTAACCGTGGCGGTGGCTACGGCGGCG
>VMBT01000962.1_pt1 | contig 15673 bp, 14 predicted proteins | sample 4404301 | NCBI WGS metagenome assembly VMBT01 (sample SAMN12238535, study PRJNA552566) | marine metagenome | isolation source: Coastal seawater | place: USA: coastal Georgia, Sapelo Island | collected 2008-08/2009-08
TTCGATATTATTTTTTAATTCTTTTTCTAACCATTGCATTGAAGTATGATTTAAGATTCCTTCAATTTTATCCTCGATGGCTGTATCTAAACATATTATGTCTAACGAATTACTTTTAATAGTATAATTTAGATAACCATGCTCATCTACAAGCTCAGTTTGTATGTATTTTTTAAGAAAATCTCTTTTATCATGATTTCCCATCATAGGATAAATTGGTCTTTCTAAATTCTTACAAATTTCAAAAAATTCTTTGTAATAGTTCTCATCATCATGAATTAAATCTCCAGATAATATATAAAAATCTGGCTTGTTTTTCAGTTGGTTACAAGTTTTGACCGTATCCAATAATCTTTGGTACGTATCATGTTGATCAAATAGTTTCTTATTGTTGCTAACAAAATGAGTATCACTAATTTGACCTATTAATAAATTATTTTTCATTATTTCATGAGAGAAATTAGTTTTTTTGCTTTTTCAATATTTTGTGAATAATATTTTTTATATCTATGAGTTAATTCAAAATTAAAAAAAATATCTTTTTTCAAACTTAAAGTGGAAAAAATTTTATCAAAAGGAATATTACCCCATCCTAGAGGTAAATGTATATCTCCTTGCCCATACGTAATATCTTCTGGGAATATATATGTATCCATAGTTTTAAATTTTCCAAATGAATCATGAACATGTAAATGTTCAGTGTGAGGGGCCATTGTTTCTAACTCTGATATAAGATCTTTTGATTGAAGATTGCAATTTATATAAGCATGACTAAAATCAATTGTAGTTCTTGCATTTGGATGATTAATTTCACTGATATTTTTTGAAACTTCACTAGGCAATGCTGTATAATGCCCTGTTGTGTAGGGAAAAATATTCTCAATGCATAATATGACTCCATATTTTTTGGCAATTTCTGCAAGTTCGAAATACTTTTCTTTTTGTATGCTAATCAATTGATTATATTTTGTTTGATTTTTTGATGTTTCTAAAGAGGTATGACCAAAGTGAGTTACCAGAATATTTACATCAAGAATCGAACAAACTTCAATTTCCTTTTTTAAAACCTCTATGTGATCATTTAAATATTCTTCATCTAGAAGATTAACGGACATTGAGCCATGAATAGAGAATTTTAGCTTGCTTTTGCCTGTAATATTTTGAAGTAAATTTAATTCATCTTGGATAATTTTTTTTCCACTGATCACATCTAGCTCATACAGAGGTATCTCTGCGGAGCCAGCTCCTATGTTTTCTAAATCTTGAACTTGATTTTCAAAGTCTAAGATATTTCCATTTCTGGGTTTAAGCGTAAAACCAATTTTCATTTTTTCTCTATAATCTATAAATTTGAATATAAACAAGAAAATTCGCTTATTTTCGTTTATACACAATAAATGTTGTTTTTTTTTCGTTTTTAATTGTTTGTTTTTAAATAATAATGTTATCGTAATTCTAATTGTCGTTTGAGTGTCAGCTTAAATGACTAATTTTATAATAAATTAATTTGTTAATTTTGTTTTAAGCAATTTCATAACATTTAATTTGTTAATAAGGGAGGTAACGAATGATTAAAACTTTTACTAAAATCATATCCTTATTTGTATTTGTAATTTCTCTATCAAGTTTCTCTGCCAAAGCAGTAGAGTTAGAGTTTTATTTTCCAGTAGCAGTTGGTGGAGCAGCAGCTTCAACAGTTGAGGAACTATCAAATAAGTATATGGAACTAAATCCAGGTGTAACGATTAAGCCAATTTATGCTGGATCTTATACTGATGCTACGACTAAAGCTATTACTGCAGCTAAAGGTGGAAATCCTCCACCAATGGCCGTGTTGATTGCAATAGATATTTTTAAATTCTATGATGAAGATTTAGTTCTTCCTTGGGATGATATCTTAAGTGACGAAGAAAAAGAAAACTGGCTTGGTGGTTTCTACCCAGCATTTATGAAGAATAGTCAAATTGATGGTGTAACTTATGGAATTCCTTTCCAAAGATCTACTCCTGTTCTTTACTATAACAAAGATGCTTTCAGAGAAGTTGGACTAGATCCAGATAGACCTCCTCAAAATTGGGATGAGCAACTAGAGTATGCTAAAAAACTAACAAAAAAAGGTTCAGATGGTAACATTGAAAGATATGGAATAAGAATTCCAACTAAAGGTTTTCCATCTTGGTTAACTTCCGGTTTGATCTATCAAAACGGTGGAAAAATGACCAATGGTTTAGGAACAGAAACTTTCTTGGATACTCCTGAGGTAATAGAAGCAGTTCAGTATCTTGTAGACTTAAGTGAAACTCATAAAGTTATGCGACCTGGAACTCTTGAATGGGGAGCAACTCCAAAAGCATTTTTTGAAGGTCAAACTGCAATGATGTGGACTACGACTGGTAACCTGACAAATGTTAGAAAAAATGCTCCATTTGATTTTGGTGTAGCAATGCTACCTGCGAAGAAAAGTTTTGGTGCGCCAACTGGTGGTGGAAATTTCTACATTTTCAAAGGAACACCTGAGGACGAACTTCAGGCTACTAAAGACTTTGTTAAATGGATGACAGCTCCTGATCAAGCAGGTGTTTGGTCTATGGCTACTGGATATGTAGCTCCTAGACCAGATGCTTGGGAAACTCAAGCTATGAAAGATTATGTAGCTGACTTCCCACCTGCACTGGTTGCAAAAGAGCAGTTAGCTTATGCTGATGCAGAGTTTTCTACTTATGAAAACCCGAAAACAGTTAAAATATTTAACACTGCTCTAGAAAATGTAATGAGTGGAACAATATCACCAGCTGATGCGATGAAGCAGGCGCAAACTGATATTGATAAAATCCTTAAAGATTACAGATAAATTAATTACTAAACAGCACTTGCTCATCAAGTGCTGTTTTTGATTTAAAGGAAAATCATGAACAAAAAAAATAATCTTATCAGTGTATTTTTTTTACTAGTTCCAGGATTTATTTTGCTAATAAGTTTTACGCACATTCCTGCAGTAAAAACTTTGATGAATAGTTTTTTCTCAACTGCCAAAGGAAGAAGGCCAAGTAAATTTGTAGGCTTAGAAAACTATGATGTTCTATGGAATGATGCAACATTTTGGAAAGTATTAACTAATAATATTATTTATGCTTGTGGTGTTATACCCACATCTATTTTGCTTTCTTTAGGTATGGCTCTATGGGTTAATAGCAAAATTGTTGGAAGACCTTTTTTACGATTTTCTTATTTTTTGCCAACAGTTTTACCTCTTATAGCTGTTGGAAATATATGGTTGTTTTTTTATGCACCTGGCTTTGGATTAATTGATCAAATTGGAACCTCTCTTGGTTTCCCAAGTTTTAATATTCTAGGATCACAAGAGTCTTCACTTTTTGGTGTTATGGCAGTTGGTATTTGGAAGGAAGCGGGTTTTTATATGATATTTTACTTAGCTGGTTTACAGGCCATCCCACCTGATTTACGTGAAGCTGCTATGATTGAAGGTGCAAACAAGTGGTATATATTTTGGAAAATTACTTTTCCTTTACTTACTCCAACAACGTTATTTGTGTCTGTTAATGCTGTTATTAACTCTTTTAGACAAATAGATCACATAGTTGTTATGACTCAAGGAGGTCCAGACTATGCAAGTACATTGTTGCTTTATTATATTTATGAAGCAGCATTTATGTTCTGGGATACAGCATATGCCACAACATTAAGTGTCGTTTTAATACTTATATTGTGTGTCATTGCTATTGGTCAATTTTTTGTTCTAGATAAGAAAGTTCATTATCAATGAAAACTGTATCCGAATTCTTCAGCGAAAGGTTAAATGTTATTGGGGCTTGGCTTCTTGCTTTACTTTGGGTCACGCCATTATTGTATGCGATTTGGGCAGCAATTCATCCAATAGAATATGAAGCTAACTTTGATATTTTTGCTCCATTAACAACATATAATTTTACTAATGCTTGGTCACAGGCTCCCTTTGCAAGATATTTAATTAATACTGTTATGATGACAACCATGATTGTAATTTCGCAGTTTATATTATGTACTTTTGTAGCTTTTGCATTTGCACGCTTTGAATTTCCATTTAAAAATATTTTATTTGCATTGGTGCTTCTGCAACTTCTCATAATGCCCGATATACTCATTGTAGAAAATTATAAGACTATTCGTTTTTTAGGCATTATGGACACAATATTAGCCATTGGCTTGCCTTACATGGCTTCTGGATTTGGTATATTTTTATTGCGTCAAACTTTTAAATCTATTCCAAAAGAACTTGATGATGCGGCTAGAATAGATGGGGCAGGGATATTAAGAATTATTTGGAATGTTTATGTTCCTCTCTCTATGCCTACTTTTGTAGCTTATGGTCTTGTATCTGTTAGTTTTCATTGGAACAATTTTTTATGGCCTTTGATTATTACTAATTCGGTAGAAACAAGACCACTTACAGTAGGGTTAAGTATATTTTCTATGTCTGAAGCAGGTGTTGAATGGGCAACAATAAGCGCTGGTACATTGATGACAACAGCACCATTATTTATAGCATTTCTAATTTTTCAAAGGCAATTCATAGCCAGCTTCATGACGGCAGGTATTAAATAAAAATGCACCAATCGGACAGCATAATTCTTGATTTAGATGGAACGGTTTATATTGATAATCAAATCATCAATAATTCTGATGCTGAAATTAGAAGATTAGCAAAGGAAGGTAAATCAATTTATTATTTAACAAATAATGACAGTAAAAATACTGAACACTATGTCAGTAAACTTTCAAAATTAAATTTACCTGTAAACGAAAATTCAATTATTTCTCCAATTCACGTAATAATTGATTGGATAAAACAAAATAATATCAAGAATATCTTTATCCTAGGGGTAAAGGAAATGGTTGATGAAATAGAAAAGAAAACTGAAGTAAATAATACCTCAGATAATCCAGATTTAATTATTGTTGCTTATGATAAAGAGCTTACCTATCAAAAACTAGAGACTGCCTGCGAGCTCATAAATAGAGGAGTTCCTTATTATCTAAGTCATATTGATATATTTTGCCCAACCCTTAAAGGAAATATGCCTGATTGTGGTGCAATTGGTATTTTAATTGAAAAAACAACTGGAAAAAAATCAATCAATAACTTTGGTAAGCCAAGTGATTTAATGGCAGACTATATAAGTAACATTTTACATAAGGAGATTAATAAAACTGTGGTGGGAGATAGAATTCATACTGATATTGAATTAGGTAAAAAGTTAGGTGCTAACACTGTACTTGTTTGTAGTGGTGAATATCAAGCTTCAACAGATAAAAATCATAGTATTAAAGATACACAAATTTTTAATACTCTAACGGATTATTTAATTACAGTATAACTTATGCAAGATAAATCTTTACTACCTTTTAACAAAAGACAACAAGATATAATTGATTATGCAAGAGATAATGGTTTTGTTACTGTAGAAAATTTATCAGAAAAATTTCAAGTAACACATCAAACGATTAGAAGAGATTTAACATTCTTATCTGATAATTTTTATTTATCTAGAACTCATGGCGGGGCCTTTTTCCAATCAAGTGTTTCTAACGTTAATCACTTCTCAAGACAAACAATTGCACAAAGTGAGAAAATTGCTATCGCTGAAAAAGTTAGTGAAATTGTAAGTGATAATTCCTCTGTAGTGTTAAATATAGGCACTACAACTGAGCAAGTAGCAAAAACTCTTATGGGAAAAAGAAAAGGATTAAAAATAATAACCAATAACATCAATATAGTTAACATAGTTTCTCATTCACCGCATAGTGAGGTATGGGTAGCTGGTGGAAGATTGCGATCTGCTGACAATGCAGTAGTTGGATCAGTTGCTTCAGATTTTATAAAAAATTTTAAAATTGATTATGCAATCGTTGGTGTATCTGCCATAGATAAAGAGGGTACACTATTAGATTTTGATCACGATGAGTTAATGGTAACTAAATCTATTTATGCGCAGAGTAGAAAAATAATATTAATCGCAGATGCAAATAAATTTGAGCGCAAAGCGCCTTATGTTACAGCACATATAAAAGATGTTGATATTTTTGTTACAGATAAAAAACCAAGCAAGGATATAATTAAAATTTGTAAACAAAATAATGTTGAATTAATTATCTCCCCACCTAATTCTTAAAAAATGACTGATATGTATGATATTTTTATTATTGGTGGAGGTATTAACGGAGCAGGAATTGCCCGAGATGCAAGCGGTAGAGGTCTTAAAGTTTATTTAGCAGAAAAGGGTAAGGTGGGATCTGCCACATCTTCTTGGTCTTCAAAATTAATACATGGTGGATTAAGATATTTAGAAAATTATGAGTTTAAACTTGTTGCTGAGTCTCTTAAAGAAAGAGAAGTAATAACACAAATTGCCCCATCAATTACAAAGCCTTTACCATTTGTTATTCCACATACTAAAAAACTAAGATCTAAATTGTTAATTAGACTTGGATTATTTTTATATGATAATCTTGGTGGTAAAACAAAAATTCCTAAATCATCCAAAGTTACTTTTGCAAAGCAATATACAAATATTTTACAGTCTAAGTTTACAGAGGGTTTTCAATATTATGATGTTCAGGTAGATGATAAGAAATTAGTAGAAATGAACATAGATGATGCAAAAAAAAAGGGTGCTCATATTGTAGAAGATACAAAAGTATTAAATGCCAACAGAATAGATAATTATTGGGAGATAACGCTCAATAATAATGAAAAAATTAAATCAAAAATATTAATTAATGCGGCAGGACCCTGGATTAATGAAACTGTCAATAATGTTCTAAAAATTAATGCAAAAAAATCTATAAGATTAGTTAGGGGTAGTCATATCATTACAAAAAAATTATATGAGGAGGAAGTTGCGTTTACCTTACAAAATGATGATAATAGAATTGTTTTTGTAATTCCTTATAAAGGCGAGTATTCTCTTATTGGCACAACCGAGGTTGATGTTAATACACCAGATAATCCTTCAATATCCGATGAAGAAAAGATTTATTTAATTAATACAATTAATAATCATTTTATTAAGCAAATCTCTCAAGAAGATATAGTCGAGACTTACTCTGGAATACGACCTTTAATTGAAGATTTTAAAGAAGCTTCAAAAGTCACAAGAGACTACGTTTTTGATCTAAATAGTGAAAATAATATGACTCCACTATTAAATATCTATGGGGGGAAACTAACAACCTATAGAAAATTATCAGAAAAAGTAATGGAGGAATTATCACCATATTTACCTGCAACAAAAATAAAGAATTGGACATCTTCTAAACAACTATAAAAAGCATTCCTCATGCACGATCTTCCCATGTTTTTAAGGAGCAGAGAAGTTTACAAGAGGAATACTTCTTATAGGAGGAAATAATATGAAACCCTCTGCTCGTGTATTATTTTAAACTATTTTGAGAAATTTTAACTAAAATGAAATAAAAAACATGATAAATGCCCCATTAAAAGGGGCATTTAAAAATACGATTCTTCTATTTAAATGCTTGTTTTGAGCTATCAAATAAGTGACAGCGAGCAGCGTCAAAGCCAACCTTTACAGTGTCACCAACTTTAATATTTGAGTCACCGTCAGTCTCCACCACAAGGGGTTCACCGTCTTTTTCAAGATATAAAAAAGTTCCTGAACCAAGTTTTTCTACAACAAAAACTTTACTTTCCCAACTTCCGTCTCCATCAGCATTTACAGTTAAATGCTCAGGTCTGATACCTAATTCTACTGCGTCACCCTCAGAGGCTGAAGCAGACGTTTTTGGAATACTAATTTTGGCAGATCCCATTAGATCAACTTCGGTCTTATCACCACTTTTGCTTGTAATTTTAGTTGAGATAAAGTTCATCTTTGGAGAACCAATAAAACCACCTACAAATAAATTATTAGGATTATTGTAGAGTTCCATTGGAGAACCTTTTTGAGATACTATACCCTCATCTAGTACAACGATATCATTCGCTAGTGTCATTGCTTCAGTTTGATCATGCGTAACATAAATCATTGTTGCATTTAATTGGTCATGTAATTTAGCTAACTCAACACGCATTTGAACACGGAGTGCTGCATCTAAGTTTGATAAAGGTTCATCAAATAAGAAAACTTTTGGTTTTCGAGTAATAGCTCTTCCAATTGCAACTCTTTGTCTTTGACCACCTGATAGTTGTTTAGGTTTTCTGTGAAGGTAATCTTCGATTTGAAGAATTCTTGCCGCTTCTTGAACTCTTTCATTAATTTCATCTTTAGATCTTTTTTCTAATTTTAATCCAAATGCCATATTATCAAAAACTGTCATATGGGGATACAGAGCGTATGATTGGAAAACCATTGCTATATTTCTTTGTTTTGGTGGCAAGTCGTTAACTACTTGTCCATCAATTGAAATAGTTCCAGAATTGATATCTTCCAAACCTGCTATCATTCTTAGCATTGTTGATTTACCACATCCTGATGGTCCAACTAGAACTGTAAAAGATTGACTTTTGATATCAAGAGATACGTCTTTTATAACGTGAACATCTCCATAGTATTTATTAATTGTATTTATATTTATATCGGCCACTTCATCCTCCTTTGAGCGATCTTTCAAGTGATTAAATTGTCTAATTCAATTTAATTTAAAAAATTATATCAGTCTTAAATTAAAAGTCATTATTTTTAACAACAAATAATAAATTATATTAATTTTATCCTTTAACTGATCCTGCAACTAATCCGCGAATAAAATATCTTTGCAATGAGAAAAATATTAATAATGGAACCGTCATTGAAATAAAGGCACCGGTTGTTAATATTTCCCAATTTTCACCTCTAGATCCAAGTAATTCTCTTAATTTTGCACTTAAAATAATTTCACTTGGCACTTGATCAAGGAACACCAGACCAACTAAAAGATCATTCCATACCCATAAAAATTGAAGAATAAAAATAGAGGCAAAAGCAGGGACTGATAGAGGTAAAATTATTCGTAAAAAAGTGTCATAATGAGATGCCCCATCTACTTTTGCTGCCTCCATCATTTCTGCCGGCAAAGATTTAAGAAAATTTCTTAACAAAAAAGTTGTAGAAGCTAAGCCAAATCCCGTATGAGCCATCCAAACACCTGGATATGATTTTGCTCCTACACCCATAAGAGCCCCTATATCATTATATATACTTAGAAGGGGGATAAGTGACATTTGTAATGGTACAACAAGTGAGGCTATAACAAGGGCGAGTAAAGTGTCTCTTCCAAAAAAATTCATCCACGTTAAAGCATATGCAAAAAAAGAACAAATGACTAAAGGTATTATAGATGAGGGTATAGCTACCGCTAAGGTATTAATAAAAGCTTGTCCTAATCCCTCATTAAATAAAACTTCTTTATAATTATCAAAAGTAAATTTAGGAGGACTTAAAACTGTAACAAATATTCTTTTCCCTTTTTTCTTAAACTCTTTTGATGAAGTAAGGATATATTCTCCATTTTCAAACAATTGGATTGTAGCACCATCTTTGAACTTACCTGTTTGATCGATTTTAAATTCATCAATTTTTTTTGAAGTTACTCCATAGTATATAATTTTCTTAGAAGAGTTTTCTTCGAAAATACTTCCATTAATTATAAATTGATCATTTTCTATAATTTGGTCCTTAGCTCCTTCTAATCTATATATTTCATTTACTTGTGTTGTCTTTAGTGAAGTCCACCATCCACTAATAGCAAGCAGATCCTTGTCCCTCAAAGAACTTATAAAAAGTCCAAAAGTTGGAGTGATCCATATGATTACGAAAAACAAAAGAAGAAGTTGTGAGAACACAGAGGATAATGAAATTTTTTTCATTAAATTTTTTGCTCCTGTTTATGCTTATATATATTTAATGCCATGATTGGAATCACACCGATCATGATAAATATTGCTAAAACACTTCCCCTGCCTGAATCTCCACCTCCTCGAAACATCCAATCAAACATGAGGTTAGCAAGCACTTCTGTTTGCCACTGTCCATTTGTCATTGCTAAAACTATGTCAAATATTTTTAAAACTACTATTGTTATAATTGTCCAAATAACTAAAATTGTGGGCGCTAAATAAGGAATTATAATTGATATAAATGTTCTAAATTCACTTGCTCCATCAATTTTAGCTGCCTCTAAAGTTTCTTTTGGTATTCCTCTTAAGGCTGCGCTAAAAATAACTAATGCAAGTCCAGTTTGAATCCATATCATGATGGCCATTAAAAAAAGATTATTCCAAATGGGGATAGTTATCCAAGCTTGAGGCTCAAATCCAAATGAAACTATAATAGCATTTAATAAACCAATTTGTTCGTCTCCAGGACCTCTGTAATCATAAATAAATTTCCAAATTACCCCAGCACCAACAAATGAGATAGCCATTGGCATAAAAATGATCGACTTTGCAAATGTCCCCCACCAAATTCTATCTGCAAGGTTAGCAATTATAAGCCCAAAAGCTGTACTCAAAGTTGGAACAACAAATAACCACCCAAGGTTATTTAACAATCCTCTTCTTAGTTCTTGATCTTTAAAAGCCCAAAAATAATTATTGAGACCAACAAAATCTCTTCCATATTTATCATAAAAACTTAACCGCAGGGTTTCCAAAACTGGATATAAAATAAAAATTATAAAAACAATTAGTGCAGGAGCAATAAATATAAAGGCTCTAATATTTAAATTTTGTGTGCTGATATTTTTTTTATTAGTATCTAGCTTATCTAAAAAAAAGTTTGAAAAATGATAATATAATAAAAAAAATAGTATGCCTAAGCAAACATAAAGCAGGGGAGAGATATCTAGCACTTTAATGAATATATAAGATTTTTTTCTAGGCGAATAATAAAATTATTCGCCTAGGATTGGAGGTATTATTTTATAGCATCCCAGCTTGACTGGATTGCATCCGCAACTTCTTTGGCAGATTTACCGTTTGTATAATCAACCATACCAGTCCAGAAACTACCAGCTCCGATAGCTCCAGGCATTAAGTCTGAACCATCAAATCTAAAAGTAGTAGCTCCAGTAAGGATTTCACCTAGTTTCTTAAATGTATCACTAGAATAAGCATTTAAGTCTGCATTTTTGTTAGGCGTTAAGAATCCACCTTTTGCCATCCACCATTCATTTGGTTCTGGGTGTAATAAAAATTTAAGGAATTCCATAGTAGCTTCATTATCATTAGTAGCAGCAAAAAGTGTACCACCTCCTAAAACTGGCTTTCCTAAATCTTTACCTGCATATGCAGGGAAGTAAAAGAAGTCATAGTCTACTCCTGCTTCAACGCCCTCAGGGAAGAATGCTGGAATAAAGCTTGCTTGACGGTGCATCATACACTCTGCTGGAGACGTAAATAAACCATTTGGAGCGTCTCTAAAATCAGTAGTTGCTACAGCTTTAGATCCACCGTTTACATACTTATCGTTGAGTGCAAAAGAACCGAAGAAGTCCATAGCTTCAAGTACTCTTGGGTCATTGAAAGGCATTTCATTTGAAACCCACATATCATAGACAGAAGGTTCATGCGTTCTCAGCATTATATCTTCCATCCAGTCAGTTGCAGGCCAGCCTGTAGCATCACCTGAACCAAGACCAATACACCAAGGTGTATTTCCATCGTTAGCCATCTGTTCAGTAAGCGCTATAAGATCTTCCATTGTTGTTGGAACTTCATAACCGTTATCTTCAAAATTATCTGGTGAGTACCAAACTAAACTTTTAACATTTACTTTATAAAAAATAGCATAGAATTGATCATTGCCATTTTCATCAGCATATGTTGCCAAATCAACCCATGATTGACCTGCTGCATAGTTATCAAGTACAGCTTGCTTTACATCACTGCTTAGTGGAGTTAGTCCCCCGATTGCAGCCATGTTGGCAGCTAATCCAGGTTGAGGGAAAATTGCAATATCAGCCGGACTACCAGCTTTAATATCAATTACAATTTGCTGTTCAAAACTATCTGAACCACCGTATTCAACTTCAGCGCCTGTAGCTTTTTCAAAAATTGAAGCGATTTCTCTCATATATCCATCTTCTGGAGCTAACCATGGACCTGAGATTACAACCTTTTGTCCTGAAAGATCAGGACCTGTGTATTTGTGTCCACCGGCAATAGCATTAGAACTAATAAACATAAGAGAGAAAACAAAAGTTAAAAAATATTTATATAAATTTTTCATTTTTTTTTCTCCCAAAATTATTTGATATGATATATACCAAAACGTTTTGGTTACATTACCAAAAACGTTTTGGGAGTCAAATATAAAATAAAGGGTTTTTTATAGAGATATCAAACATGAACATTAAAATATTAGCAAAAAAACTAGGAATTTCAATAACTACAGTCTCAAGAGCTCTTGGGGGTTATTCAGATGTAAGTGAGAAAACTAGGGAGAAAGTTTTAAAATATGCAAGAAAATATAATTATACTCCAAATTTAAATGCAAGTAATTTAGCTTCTCGTCGTTCAAATATTGTTGGTTTGGTAATACCTCTCTATGGCTTAAATTCAAATAGATTAAACCAAGCTTCATTTTTTGAATTTATTTCTGGAATGAATGAAGTAATTTTAAAAGAGAATTACCAATTTAATCTTTCTTTTGTAAACTCACAGAAAGATGAAAAAAAAATGTATGAGGATTTAATTCACGTTCAAAAAGTAAAAAAAATCATTCTTCATAATTTAAAAAAAAATGATCAACGTATTAACCTATTAAAAAAAAATAATGTTGATTTTGTAGCATGGGGAAGAACTCAAGGTAAGATTGATTATAAGTGGGTAGATCTTGATAATGAACTAAGCATTAATTTAATTATGGACTACCTTATTAAAAAAAATCATCAAAAAATTGCATTTGTTAATACTAAAGAAGAATACAATTTTGCTTTTCAAAGGAAGCAAGCATTTTTAAATTATTTAAAAAATAATAACCTAGAATACAATAGTGATTATTATCTGAGCGCATTTGAAGATCCTGAGCAGGTTTCTAAACTGATAAAAAAAATGTTATCAAGTTGTCCAGAGATAACATCTATCATTTGTTCTACTGAATTTTCTGCAGCAGGTGCTATAAAAGCCTGCAATGAACTAGGAAAAAAAATTGGTGAAAACATATCCATAATTACATTTGATGGCTATATTGTAAATTCTATTTCGAGCCCATCGCTCACAGCAGTAACTCACGACAGAAAAGTGTTAGGTCAAAATGCTATTGAGATTTTATTATCAAAAAATAATAAAGCAGAAAAAAATAATTTTTTAGCTAAGCCAAAAATTATTGAGAGGGGCTCTGTTTATGAAATTAAAAAAAAGGCTTAAATATTTACCCAAGCGTTTTTTTCATCACTTTCTGCACATTTGTCTAAAACTTTCTGGATTTCGGCACCTCTTACAAAATTAGGCTCAAATGGAGTTTTGTTCAATATTGAATCAATAAATCTCTCAAAGTTGTTCAATGTTGGAGTAGTCTCAATTACTTTCCATTCTATTTTGTCTTTTCTATCTGCAAATTCTCTGTTTATATCATCTGTGAACATTAGTTTATTGCCTTCAGTAATTGCATCATCAAATTCTATTTTAACAGCCCCTTTGTCACCAAATATTCTTAATTCTAGTCTGTTTGAATAACCTGTAGCAAGCCTTGTGGCATTGATCGTACCAACAGCTCCATTTTCAAACTCAACCATAGAAATAAAAGTATCATTAGCATCTAAAACATACTCGCCAATTTTTTCACCTTTTGATTTAAAGGTTTTTAAATTGGCATTTATTTTTTTTATTGGGCCTACTGGAAATGATGCAAAATCGAAGATATGAACACCAATATCTCCTAATGTCCCCTTGCTTCCATGTTTGGTAGACAGTCTCCATAACCATTTTTCATCTTCTCTCCAATTTCCCCAATATTTTGATGTCAACCATGATTGGTAATAATTTGCATCAAGATGAACTACATTACCTATTTTACCCGAATTCACGATGTTTACTAATTTTTGATAACCTGAAGAATTACGGTAACTGAAATTTACCATATTTACTAATTCCTTGCCTTTCAATGCCTCACACATTGCTAGTGCATCGTCGTAATTTTCAGCAAGCGGCTTTTCACAGAAGATATGTTTATTTTTTTCAATGGCTTTGATCGAAATATTTTTATGAAATGCGTCAGGAGTGGTATTGGTTATAGCATCAACATCTGATTTATTAAGCAGTTCGTCAACATCACTATATCTTTCCTTGATATCAAATTTGTCACAAAAAAAATTTAATCTTTCTTCTGAAACATCACATGCAGATACAATTGTAGAATTAGGATTTTTTTGAAATTCTTTTGTATGCCATTCTGCAATACTGCCAGTTCCAATAATGCCTATCTTGATCATTTTTTGTAGTTATGATCTACTGTATAACCTTTTACTTCAATTGGCTCGATAGGTGTCTTTCGTTCACCATAATCGTTTTCTTTTTTTACTTTATCAATCCACAAGCCAGATGATTTTTCAGGACAAACCCAATGAATTGAATTTTTAATAACTCTCTGGACATCTTTATTATAATAAACAGGATAAGACTCATGACCAGGTCTAAAATAGAAAATCTTACCGTTTCCTCTTTTGTAACAAAGTCCTGAACGAAATACTTCCCCACCTTCAAACCAACTAAGAAAAACCGTTTCATCTGGAGATGGAACTTGAAAAGGCTCGCCATACATTTCTGTCATTTCAATTTCAAAGTACTCACCTAAACCTTCAGCTATTGGATGACCCGGATTACATACCCAAACTCTCTCTTTTTCTCCTCTTTCTGCCCATCTGAGATTAGCAGTAGTGCCCATTAATTTTCTAAAGATCTTGGAATGATGTCCGGAATGCAAAACTAAAAGTCCCATTCCCTCTAGAACTCGCTGCTGAACTCTATCAACAATTCTATCCTCTACAAGATTGTGAGCCTTATGTCCCCACCAAACTAAAACATCTGTTTTTTCTAAAAGATCCTCACTCAAACCATGATCAGTTTGATCTAAAGTAGCAGTTTGAATATTCAAATTTTTATCTTCAGACAAAAAATCTTTAATACAACCATGGATACCATTTGGATAAATTGATCTGACATGCTCATCTTCTTGTTCATGAACATACTCATTCCAGATAACTACATTCGTCATTATTTATCTTACTCTTTCACCATGTAAACGGTGTCCTAATAGAGCAAGTAGAATTATTAAGCCATTAAAAAATTGTCGCCATGTTCCACTCCATCCAATTGCTACGATACCAATTTCCATGTAGGCTATGATACCAACTCCAAAAACTGCTCCTACAATTGTTCCAAGACCTCCCCAATATGGGGTTCCTCCGACAAAAACAGCAGCTAAAGCTAATAAAAGATAGCCGAATCCTTGAGTTGGAAAAAAGGTATAGGTTATAAGCGTTGTAAATATTCCTCCTAAAGCAGCTCCAAATCCAACGAACATAAATGCTTTTATTTTTACTGCATTTACGTTTATTCCCATTTGCTCTGCGCTTACTGCGTTATCTCCTACATGATGGATGTGTATCCCAAAAACATGCTTACTAAACAAGTAATAACAAAAAATTACAAATATGGCGGCCCAAAAAATTTGCA
>VMBT01000964.1_pt1 | contig 15647 bp, 13 predicted proteins | sample 4404301 | NCBI WGS metagenome assembly VMBT01 (sample SAMN12238535, study PRJNA552566) | marine metagenome | isolation source: Coastal seawater | place: USA: coastal Georgia, Sapelo Island | collected 2008-08/2009-08
AGCAATGACAAAAAATTCTTGCCAGATAGATATGTCAAGGGAATCTGTCCATACTGCAAAGCTGAAGACCAATACTCTGATTTGTGTGAGAGTTGTGGTAGGGTTCCAGAAGAAATTACAAATCCAAAATGCTCAATTTGCGGACAACCTCCAACAAAAGAAAAAACAACTCATTATTTTTTTAGATTAAAGAATTTTGGAGATTCCCTCTATGAATGGCTTGAAAATAATGAACACTTGCAAAAGGATGTCAAAAAATATGTTCAAAATTGGATTAAATCCGGACTAATTGATTGGGATATAACTCGAGATATTTCTTGGGGTGTTCCTGTCCCATTAGATAATGCAAAAGACAAGGTCTTTTATGGCTGGTTTGATAATCACTTGGCATACATTTCAACTGCAATCAAATTCCTAAATGATAAAGGAATTGATGGAAAAGAGTTTTGGAATTCTGCAGACATTTATCACTTTATTGGCAAAGACATTGTATATCATCACTATCTGTTTTTGCCTGCAATGAGATTGGGAATAAATTCTGAATACAAATTACCTGATTACATTCCTACAAGGGGACACCTTACTTTACAATCAAAGAAAATCTCAAAGAGTCGAAATTGGTACATTGGATTAAAACAATTTTTGCAATACTATCCGTCTGACTATTTGAGATATTATCTTGTTTCAATAAATCCATATTCTCAAGACGATCTTAATTTTGACTGGGATGATTTCACAGTAAGAATCAACTCTGAACTTATAGGGAATCTTGGTAATTTGGTGAATCGTGCATTAGGATTTACAAAAAAGGCATTTGATGGCAAGATTCCCGAATTGGAGAATTTTGATGAAAAAGATAATGAAGCAAAAGAAAAGATAGAGAAACTATCTTCTGAATTATCCTCTTTAATGGAGCAAAATCACCTTGATAGGGCTTTGAAAAAAGTAATGGAATTTTCCTCTTTCTTTAACCAATATTTCCAACATAAAGAACCTTGGAAGAAAGGTCCAGGAACATCAAATTGCGTTTACTTGTCTGTAAATGCAGTTCGAAGTATTGCTATTGCTGTTTATCCATTCTTGCCTCAAGCTTCTCAAAAAATCTGGACTCAATTGGGACTAGATGGTAAAGTTACAGACCACAAATGGAATGAAATGTCAAATATTGAAATTAATTCTGGTCATTCTTTAGGTGAACCCACTCCTTTATTTTCCAGAGTTGAACCTGCTGATATTGAAAACTACAAAAAACAACTAGGTCCGTCTGAATCATGATTACTCCACGAATTTCAACGAGAGGTTACTATGATCTGAGTTCTGGCAAGACCATTAAGAATAACAAATACTATCTATATCCTAAAAACCAATTTTCAAAATTTCAAAACTCCAAAGAACTTACAATTATGATTCATGGTTTGAGAAATGATAATGCAGGAGCTGTACAAAAAGCAGTAATTGCTAAAAACAGATTAAAAAAATTAGGATATTCACATAATGTAATTGGGTTTAGTTATGATTCAAACACTACTGGTGCTCATCTAATAAAACATGCAAAACACGCACTAAAAGTTGGAATCATTATTGCCAAAAAAAATGGAAAAAATCTAGGACGATTCATTGAGGATTTTAAAAATTCTAGTCCTGATACAAAAATCCGATTAATGGGACACTCTTTGGGGTCTCAAGTAATTCTCAGTACGTTGGAATACCTTGCAAAAAAACAAGAAAATAAGGGAATAGTAGAAGCAGCATACCTCTTTGGTGCATCAATTACTGAAGATGTTCCATCATCTAAAAAATATGGAAAAATTATTCAATTCACAGTAAATAAAAAAATTGTAAATCACTATGCTCCATCAGATGAGGTACTAAAGTGGGCTGATGGAAACAAGTATGTTTTAGGTCCACTTGGTCTAAACGGTGCGGTTGGAAAACCAATTCCAAAATACAAACAAAAACTAGTCAAACCAAAAAATCACCGATTTGCAAGTTATGCTGTAGTTCTGAATTCCTTTCCGTAGATTGGTTTTTAGTGCCTAATTTTGTCTGTCCTTTGTGGTAAAATCAATAAATTTTGTAGTTTTGGGAAGACAAGAGACTGCTTCAGAATTTGGAAAGAAAGGAACAGAGACTGATATCTGTCTTTATGATAGAAAAGATTCTGACATTATCAAAACCTGGATTACTCCAAAAGGATTTCCTGAAAAGATTCAACCATTATTTCAGGCAATAAACTTGGCAGAATTTGTCATTTTTCATGTAGATAAATTAGACAAATTTACTGGTGAGCAAATTGTTGCTCTTGATTCCCTAAAAAAAGAAAAGGGAATTTTATCTCATACTTATGATGTAGATGAATCAAAATTACAAATGATGATCAAAGGTACAGTTGTAGAAAAATATCTCATAGTGGAACATGATAAAATCAAAGAAGAGATGGACAAAATTGAACCTCAGACCATTGAGGGAAACACTGAGATGGTAGTTGATCACTGCTTTGATGTCAAAGGAGTTGGAACAGTAATTTTAGGAAAAGTTACAGTTGGAACAGTAAAACAATATGATAATTTGAAATTGTATCCTGCAGGACTAGATGTCTTGATTAAATCCATTCAAATGCATGATGATCCTGTTTCAGAATCTATATGTCCTGCTAGAGTGGGTTTAGCTGTTAAAGGTCCAAAACCTGATGAAGTTGGACGTGGTGATGTAATTACAACAGAAGGAAATCTTGATATCAAAAATGAAATTGAATTGAATTTTCAAAAAAATCAATTCTTCAAGGGCGATATTTCTGAAGGTCAAGGGTGTCTTGTAAGCGTTGGATTGCAAATCAAAGCTGCAAAATTCTCATCAATTGCCCCTGTAAAATTATCTTTTGAAAAGCCAATTGCAGTCAAAAAAGGTCAGATTGCTGTAATTTTAAAACCAGAATCTACAACTATTAGGATTCTTGGCAGTGGTTCCATAGTATAGATAATATCTAAATTCAAGAAATTTTAAAAAAATTGTATGGAACCGGTTCGTGCATGCCCAATATGTCCTGATTGTGGCTCAAAGCGTTTTACTCGTATTCCTTCAGAAAAAGTCACTGTAAAATGTAGAAACTGTGAGAAAATTTTTGATATCTGAGAATTTCTGTTGATAGTTAATATTTGCATAAAAAACCTCAAAATTAATGGCAAAAACATGGAAAGATGCCGATATCAGTCTTGAACCAATAAAGAATCAAACAATCGCAGTTATTGGTTATGGAATTCAAGGTGATGCTCAAGCAAACAACATGAAAGATTCTGGACTAAATGTTATCATTGGTCTAAAAGAAGGTGGCAAGAGCTGGAGTAAAGCAGTCTCTGATGGTCACAAAGTAATGTCCGTTGCAGATGCAACAAAACAAGCTGACATCATTCACATATTGATTCCTGACATGATTCAAGGACAAATTTTCAAAGAAGAAATCGGACCAAACCTTTCTGAAGGAAAAGCTTTGTCATTTTCTCATTCAGCTGCAATCTATTGGAAATGGATTGAAGCTCCATCAAATGTAGATTTGATTATGGTTGCACCAAAAGGACCAGGTTCTAAAGTTAGAGAGACATATCTTGATAACTTTGGCACTCCATCAATTGTTGCAGTAGAACAAGATTTCACTGGAACTGCATGGGATAGAACTTTGGGAATTGCAAAAGCAATCGGTAGTGCAAGAGCTGGACTGATTCAGACTACTTTTAAAGAAGAAGTAGAAACTGATTGGTTTGGTGAACAAGCTGACTTGTGTGGAGGAGCTGCATCAATGGTTACAAATGCATTTGAAACACTAGTCGAAGCTGGATATCAACCAGAGATTGCATACTTTGAAGTTCTACATGAGCTAAAGTTGATTGTCGATATGATTCAAAGATACGGAATCAATGGAATGTGGAGACGTGTTAGTGAAACTGCAAGATACGGTGGTTTGACTAGAGGTCCAATGGTTATGGACTCTGCAAGTAAAGCAAACATGAAAAAAGTTCTCACTATGATTCAAGATGGAACATTCAACAATGAATGGATTTCAGAGTATCAAAAGAATGGTAAAGACGCATTTGACAAATACATGAAACAATACGATGAACACCAAATTGAAAAAGTTGGTAAGCAAATGAGAAAAATGATGTGGCCTGATTCCACAGAATAATTCTTTTTTTCTATATTTTTCTTAATTTAGATACGCCCTGATTGATGTGCTCAATTATTGTAGGCAATGAAGTTCCAGGACCAAATACGTGGTCAACACCAGATTTGATTAATGCTTTATGATCAATTTCTGGAATAACTCCTCCTCCAACAACTAGAACATCGTTTATTTTCTTCTTCTTTAATTCCTTGACTACTCTTGGAAATAATGTTCCATGGGCACCATTAAGTAAACTCATTGCAATTGCATCAACATCTTCATCTTCGGCAATCTGTGCTACTCTTTCAGGAGTTGCAAACAATCCTGAATAGATTACTTCCATTCCTGCATCTCTAAATGCACGACATAAGACTAGTGCGCCTCTGTCATGACCGTCTAATCCTAATTTAGCAACGAGGATTTTGATATTTCTTGAAGCAGTCTTTTGTTTCATGATTAATCTACTAATTTTGGATATTTTAAATGCTTTATTTGAATTTCTGTTAGCAAATAATATAGAAAATCTACATAAAGCGTGAGAAAATTAGGTGATTGTGGACATTTATCCAAAAAACTATCAATTAACATTTGAACCTGACTTTAAGAAATTTGTTTTTTCTGGTCATGAAATTGTTACAGTTGTTTGCAAAAAACCCACATCTCAGATAGTAATGGATTGCGCTGAAATCAAGATTAAATCAATTCTAGTTAATTTTCAAGAATCAAAAATCAACTCTTCATTTAAAATTGATGAAAAAAATGAAACCCTGTCCATCAAACTAGCAAAAAAAATCAAAGGTGAAATTTCAATAGAGATGTCCTTTCAAGGAACTCTCAATGATAGATTACTAGGATTTTATCGCAGTCAATACAAACAGGGAAATACCACAAAATATCTTGCAACAACACAATTTGAGGCTGCAGACGCAAGACGTGCATTTCCATGTTGGGACCAACCTTCTGCAAAAGCTACATTTGAGATTTCAATTATTGCTGAAAATAAGTTCACTGCCATCTCAAATATGCCAGTTCAATCAAAAAAGAAACTAAAGAACAAAACTCTCTATAAATTTGCAAAAACTCCAATCATGTCTACTTATTTGATTTATCTTGGAGTGGGAGAATTTGAATATCTTGAAGGAAAATCTGGAAAAATCAAAATTAGAGTTGTCACAACTAAAGGGAATAAATCAAAAGGACGATATTCACTTGATTTAGGAAAAAAACTTCTATCCTCTTATGAAAATTATTTTGGAATAAAATACCCATTACCAAAATTAGATTTAATTGCAATTCCTGATTTTGCAGCAGGTGCAATGGAGAATTGGGGCGCAATTACATTTAGAGAAACAATTCTACTATATGATCCTAAAACATCTTCAACAAGAACAAAACAATTCATTGCTGAAGTAATTTCTCACGAGATTGCTCATCAATGGTTTGGAAATCTTGTTACTATGAAATGGTGGAATGACTTGTGGCTCAATGAAAGTTTTGCAACTTTTATGGCGACAAAATTTGTTGATAAATTTTATCCTGAATGGAATTTGTGGGATCAATTCATTGAAGATGCAATGAATGTTGCAATGGGTTTGGATTCTCTAAAAACTACTCATCCAATTGATGTAGTTGTAAATTCTCCTGCAGAAATTAGAGAAATCTTTGATGCCATTTCTTATGATAAAGGTGGATGTGTACTACGAATGCTTGAGAATTACGTCGGAGAAAAGAATTTCAGAACAGGTCTGAAAAAATATCTCTCTGATTTCAAATACTCAAATGCTCAGGGTCAGGATTTATGGAATGCAATTGGTAAGGCATCAAAAATGCCTGTAAGTTCCATGGTAAATTCGTGGCTAAAACAACCTGGTTTTCCACAATTGGAAATTTCTAAAAACAAAAATAATTTGAAATTGACTCAGAACAGATTTCTAATGGAGCCTGATAAAAAATCCAAAAAGGGATTATGGCAAATCCCATTAACTATTGGTCTTGGAAAAAACCATACCACTAAATTAATCACAAAAAAATCTGACTCTATTAAAATCCCAAAAGGAAGGGGCTTTGTTGCAAATATGGGTAGAACTGGATTCTATCGTGTAAAATATGATGATGAAATTCTACTTGATTTGAAGATGTTAGTTGATCAAAAAGATATTTCATCAGTAGATAGATGGGCAATTCAAAATGATTTATTTGCATTATCTGTCTCAGGAAATGATTCAATCAAGAATTATCTTGACTTTACAGATGCATATATTGATGAGGATTCATTTTTACCAAAAACTAATGTTGCAAGCAATTTAGGATTTTTGGCATCAATTTCATTTTTTGAAGATTTTCATGGAGAAATTAAAAAATATGCAATTAACTATTTTAGAAAAATTCATTCTGATTTAGGTTGGACCCCTAAAAAAAGTGATCAACATACTGATGCATTTCTAAGAGGTTTTGTAATATATGCACTAGGAAAATTAGGTGATGAGACAATTTTAGAGATTGCAAATCAAAAATTTAAAGAATATTTGAAAAAACCTTCCTCAATTCATCCTGATGTCAGTGAATCGATTTTCTCTCTAGTTGCATGGACTGGAAATGAAAAGACATACTATCAATTCGAATCATTATACAAAAAAGCAAAATCTACAGAAGAGAAATTACGATTCCTTGGAGCAATGTGCAGTTTTAAAAATGAAAAATTATTACTCAAAACTTTGAAATTCTCACAAACTCCTCTAGTTCGCTCTCAAAATATGCAGTTACCTATTATGCGAATTGCTGCAAATCCTTATGGAAAGAAGATTCTTTGGCCATGGCTAAAATCCAATTGGGGTAAACTGAGTAAAAAAGTTGGTATGGGAAATCCACTCTTTAATCGAATTGTTGCAAGTATTTCTCAAATTGCAGACGATTCTATGGAAAAAGAAATAATCCAGTTCTTCAAAAAACATCCTACTCCTGGAACTGAACGTACACAAGTACAAACTTTGGAGAGAATTAGAATTCATTCAAAATTTTTGCGTCAAATGAGAAAAGAATTCACTTAACCATGGCTAGGAAAATTATTCCTCTAGTTTCACTAATTGGATTAAGCGTTATTGGATTTTTGTTTCTTGGAGGAGCAGGCAATGATGACAAAAATATCCTTAGAGAAACATTTTTGCTAGATGCAACTTACTATGATTCTGGATATGTTGAAATTTCTTTCAAAGACATCTCTGATAACTCTAGTAATGTAGTAATGGAAATTCTTGGAATGGAGACTACATTTCAAAAACAATTTGAGGGTAGCGAATTTTTAGAAATTGTTCCTTTTGAAAACACTCCTAAATATGGTTGGGCAATTCATCCAATAGTTTTAGAGATTGATCACAAAGATTTTGGTCATATTCAACTAAAAACTGAAATTCATAATCAGGATGAACCCAAACCCAGTATCATATTTGCAAGATAGTACACAAACAAGATTTTATTGAAGTTGAAAAAATAATCATTAATGGATATCCTACCCGATCTAAAAAAAGGAAAGAGAGGAGCAATTGCAAAAGCCATTACAATAGTTGAAAATAATCAAATTGAATCAAAAAAATTAATTAAAAAAATTTTCAAAGATACTGGTAACTCTATAGTTATTGGGATTACGGGACCTGCAGGTGCTGGAAAAAGTTCTCTAATTAATAGAACTGCAGTTGAAATGAAAAAACTAGGAACAAAACCGGCAGTTCTTGCAATTGATCCTACAAGTCATGTGACGGGTGGGGCAATTTTGGGTGATAGAGTAAGAATGACTGAATCCACTGATTCTGGAACGTACATTAGAAGTATTGCATCAAGAGGTGCAACAGGTGCTGTATCTCGTTCACTAAGAAATAGTATTAGAATTTTAGAGTATGCGGGATTCAATCCCATAATAATTGAGAGTGTAGGTGCTGGTCAAACAGAGGTTGAAATTTCAAATATTGCAGACATCACTGTTGTAGTTTTTAATCCACATACTGGAGATAGTATTCAAACAATTAAAGCTGGTTTGACTGAAATTGGTGATATCTATCTCGTTAACAAGAGTGATTTAAGTGGAACAAATCAATTATTTGATGCAGTCAGAGACTTTATTGGAGATTCAGAAAGAAATCCAATAATTTTAAAAACATCTGTGAAAAAAAATACCGGTATTGTTGAATTTGCAAAGACACTCAAAGAATTGATGGCATTAAAAAAGAAAAATAAACCTACAAAAGATGCCGAACGACTAGAAACTGAACTAAAAGATATTGTTTTAAATAACATACAAGACAAAATTGATCATATGTTAACTAGTGACACTCAATTCTCAAAATATCTTAAAAAATTACAAACTAAAGGAATAGACCCATTTGATGCAGGAGATAAAATTACAAAATCCCTACTAAAGTGATTAATCATGGCAGAAAAAAAATCTACAAAAACACCTGAAAAGAAACTATTTACCGATTCAAATTTTCCTGTAAAGAGAATCTATCAAAAATCTTCTAAAAAGAAAGTTTCTGAAGATGCTGGAAAATATCCGTTCACTAGGGGTATCCATCCAGGAATGTACCGTGATAGATTTTGGACCATGAGACAGTATTCTGGATTTGGAGATGCGAAATTAACAAATGAGCGTTTCAAATTCATGCTTGAAAAAGGTCAAACTGGTCTCAGCATGGCTTTTGATCTTCCAACTCAAATTGGATATGATTCTGATTCTCCACAGGCTGAAGGTGAAGTTGGAAAAGTAGGTGTATCAATTACTTCGATTAAAGATATGATGACTGCATTTGATGGAATTCCTTTAGGTAAAGTCAGTTCATCAATGACAATCAACTCTACTGCATCAACTTTACTTGCATATTACATTGCAGTTGGAGAGTCTCAAGGATTTAAAAGTCAAGAATTACGTGGAACAACACAAAATGATATTCTCAAAGAATACATTGCAAGAAACACATACATCTATCCTCCGGCACCATCAATGAGATTAATTGGAGATATGATTGGCTATTGTGCCGAAAAAGTTCCTTCATGGTACCCTGTGTCAATTTCTGGATACCATATGAGAGAAGCCGGATGTACTGCAACTCAAGAAATTGCTTTTACTCTTGCTAATGCTATAGCTTACATTCAAACATGTTTGGATAAAGGATTAAAGATTGATGACTTTGCACCACGTTTGTCATTCTTCTTTTGTTGTACAATTGAATTTTTTGAAGAAGTTGCAAAATTCAGAGTTGCAAGAAAAGTTTACTCTAAAATTCTCAAAGAAATGTTTCATGCAAAAAACCCACGTTCTTTGCAATTAAAATTCCATACTCAAACAAGTGGTGAATCATTAACTGCTCAACAACCAGATAACAACATTGTTCGAGTTGCAATTCAAACAATGGCAGCAGTTGCAGGAGGAACTCAATCTTTGCATACTAACTCAAGAGATGAAGCACTAGCACTACCAACACAAGAATCTGCAAAAATTGCATTAAGAACACAACAGATAGTTGCACATGAAAGTGGAATTACAAAAACCGCTGATCCACTAGCAGGTTCATATTATTTGGAAGAACTATGTGATCAAATTGAAGACGGTGTTTGGAAATATCTGAAAAAAATTCAAAAAATGGGCGGTTCAGTAAAAGCCATTGAAAAGGGATTTTTCCAATCAGAAATTAGAGCCAATGCCTATAGATTGAAAAAAGAGATTGATGAAGGAGACCGTGTAATTGTAGGTATGAACAAGTATACTGAGCAGGAACAACAACCTGATTTACTTAGAATTGATGATAGAATTGAAATTCAACAAAAGAAAGCATTAAAGGAATTACGCTCATCCCGTGATAAATCAAAATGGGAAAAATCCTTGTCTGCTATGCAAAGTGCTGCAGATACTGATGAAAATTTGATGCCTTACATCATCTCTGCTGCAAAAGCTATGGCTACAACAGGTGAAATTAGTAACTGCTTTAGAGAGGTATTTGGTGAATATCGTCCAAAGGAGGTATTCTAATTGAAGATTGATCATATTGCAATTGCTGTAAATGATGTTGAAGAATCTGCAAAAATCTATCAACAGGCTTTAGGTGTTGATTCTGTTGAATTTGAGACCGTAGAGACTGAAGGTGTTAAAGTTGCAATCATTCATCTTGAAAATGGACGAGTGGAATTAATGCAACCAACAAATGAGAACAGTCCTATTAAAAAATTCTTGGAGAAAAAGGGTCAAGGACTACATCATATGGCATTAGAAACCAATAACATAGAAGGAGAAGTTGAAAGAATGGAAGGTTGTGGTATTCAATTTTTAGGACAAATTAGACCTGGCTCTGCAGGAACAAAGGTAACTTTCATTCATCCAAAATCTTTGCATGGTGTATTGGCAGAACTTTGCTCTCATCCAAGTGAGTAATTATTCCATCATCTTTAGTGTATCTGATGCAGTGATAATTCCGACAATTTTTGTTCTCTTTGTAACCAAAATACATTTTGAGTATCTAATTAATGGAACGAGGACGTTTGCAGGTGTTTCAAAATCTACAATTGGTGGAACAGGATCCATCATATCTTGAATTTTTGCATTTTTTAATTCTCCTTCTCCAATGTCTGCAAGATGTTTGACAATTCCATCTTCTGAAACTAAGCCAACAATTTCTTTTCCATCAAAAACTGGAATTTGACTGATTGACAACTCTCTCATCTTTTTTATTGCATCATGCAACGTGTTTGTTGGTTTTAGTTTTACAATATCTTGGCTACAAAAATCGCCTGCTTTATGAGATGATGATTTGCTTTCAAGGTTTGATAAATTTTCAAAAATCCTTTTTGCTGTCTCATAGCTTGGTTGACTACGTCCTGATTCAATTTGATTAATCATTGAAGTACTGACTCCAGTCATTATGGCTAGTTTTTTTTGAGTAATTCCTAACTTCAGCCTCATTTGTTTAATGGAATCAATATTGGGTAGCAATGGATTTAGTAGAACTAAACTGGTATTAAATTATACTTATTTTCTTTTAGGATTTTCAATTGCTGCTTGAGCTGCGGCAACTATTGCAATTGGAATTCTATGTGGTGATGCACTCACATAACTCAATCCAACTTTGTGACAGAATTTGATGGAATTTGGATCTCCTCCATGTTCGCCGCATATTCCTATCTCTAGATTCTTTCTAACTCCTCTTCCATGTGCAATTCCAATTTTCATTAGACTTCCTACACCGTTAACATCAATTGATTGGAATGGACTTCTTTCAAGTAATTCCTTTTCCATATACTCTGGAAGGAATTTTCCTTCAACATCCTCTCTACTAAAACTAAATGTTCCTTGAGTAAGATCGTTTGTTCCAAAACTAAAGAACTCTGCAGTAGTAGCTAATTCATTTGCAGTTAATGCTGCTCTTACAACTTCAATCATTGTTCCAAAGTTAATGTTTAATTTCATTTTGTTTTTAGTTTCTACTTCTTTTTTGATTTTATCGTATATTTTCTTGATGTGATTTAATTCTGCAATGCTGCTAATTTGTGGAATCATAATTTGTGGATGTGCTTTTACTTTTTTCTTTGTCAATACAACTAGAGCTTCAAATACTGCTCTAATTTGCATCTCATAAATTTCTGGAAATGTTACTCCTACTCTTACACCTCTATGTCCCATCATTGGATTGACTTCTGCTAATTCTCTTGCACGTTTAAGTACAATTTTTGCATCTTCAACTTCTTTAGTTTTATTTTGTGATTCCATTTTGTGAATCTTTTCTGCTAATTCCTGTGGATTTGGAAGGAACTCATGTAATGGTGGATCAAGTAATCTGATTGTTACTTCGTAACCTTCCATTGCCTTTAGAATTTCAATAAAGTCACTCTTTTGTAATTCTCCTAATTTTTTAAGAACTTGACCACGCTCCTCATTTGTTTGAGCCATAATCATATCTACGAATAATCCAATTCTGTCTTTTCCGTTGAACATTCTCTCTGTTCTACATAGGCCAATTCCCATTCCTCCAAATTCTCTAGCAAGTTTGGCTCCTTCAGGGGTATCTGCATTTGCTCTAATTCCAATCTTTTTGGCTTTTTGAGACCATTCTAGAATTTGTTTAAAGTCATTGGTAATCTTTGGTTCAATTGTTGGAATATCGCCAATGTATACAATTCCTGAACTACCGTCAATTGTAATGAAATCACCTTCCTTTACCGTATTGTCTCCAACAACACATTTTGCTCCATCTTCATCAATTTTTAATTCTGAACAACCTACAATGCATGGTTTTCCCATTCCTCTTGCAACTACTGCTGCATGTGATGTCTTACCTCCTCTGCTAGTTAAAATTCCAACGGATTCAAAGAATGCTGGAACATCTTCAGGTTTTGTTTCTTCTCTAATCAAAATTACTTTTTTACCATTTTCACCAAGTGATGTTGCACGTTTTACATCAAATACTGCCATTCCACTTGCTGCACCTGGTGATGCTGCAATTCCTTTTGCTAATTGTTTGAAATTTTTAATCTCTTTAGGATCAATTCTTTTGTGTAATAATTGTTCTAGTTGTTCAGCTTGTAATCTTGTAATTGCTCTGTTTTTATCAATTAATTTTTCTTTTACCATATCTACAGAGGTCTTGACCATTCCCATGGCATTCATTTTTGCATTTCTTGTTTGTAGCAAGTAAAATGTTCCTTGTTCAATTGTAAATTCTATATCTTGAGGTTCTTTGTAATGTCTTTCAAGTTTTTGACATGTTTTTACTAGTTGTTTGTATGATTCTGGAAGATCCTTTTTCATATCGTCAACTTGTTTTCCAGTTCTGACACCTGCAACAACATCTTCACCTTGTGCATTAATTAGATATTCACCATAGATTTTGTTTGTACCGTCACCTGGGTTTCGGGTAAATACTACACCTGTTGCACTGTCATTTCCCATATTTCCAAATGCCATGGATACTACATTTACAGCAGTTCCATCTGCAATATCTTTGGTAATGTTATTTTTCTCTCTATAAACTTGGGCTCTTTCTCCCATCCAGCTTCCAAAAACTGCCTTTATTGCAAGCTCTAATTGTTCAGTAGGGTCAGTTGGAAACTTTCTACCAGTATGTTTGTTACAAATTTCTTTGTATTGAGATACAATTGATTTTAGTGAATCTACACTTAATGCACTATCTTCGCTTACTCCTTGTTTTTCTTTCCCTGCATTTAGAACCTTGTCAAATTTTGTATCTTCAACTCCAAAAACAACTTTTCCAAATAATTGAATAAATCTACGATAAGAGTCCCATGCAAATCTTTCATTGTTACTTTTTTCAGATAATCCTTTAACGGTATTGTCGTTTAATCCAAGATTCAAAATTGTATCCATCATTCCTGGCATTGAAATTGCTGCCCCAGATCTTACTGAAACAAGTAGTGGATTTTGATTAGAATTCCATTTTTTTCCAGTCTTTTTTTCAATTTTTGCAATGTGTTTTTTTACCTCAACCATTAAAGTTGAAGGCAATTTTTTATTATTTTCATAGTATTTTTTGCATACTTCGGTAGTGATTGTAAATCCAGGAGGTACAGGTAATTTCAAACTGGTCATTTCGCAGAGTCCTGCACCTTTTCCACCTAGGAGTTTCTTGTTTTTTCCATCTCCTTCGTCATAAGAATAAACTTGTTTCATTTTTTTTAACGATTAAGGATTTTAAAAAAGGGGGTATTAAACCATTGATTTTGCAAATTCAGACATTATTTTATTCCAATCCTTAGATTTGATGATCCCACTTGCAACAAGAATTCCTTTTGATCCTAGTTCTTTTGCTTTAGATACATCTTGACCTGAGACGATCCCTGCACCACAAAGTAATTTTGTTTTTTTACTTTGTTTTTTGACTGCAGTAACTGCTTTTGTAATTAATTCTGGTTGCTCTGTAGATACTGCTTTTCCTGAACCAATTAATTCTGGTGGTTCTATTGCAATGTAATCAGGCTCAATTTTTGCATATTTTGATGCCTCAGCAACATCCCTGACACAAACAATTGATGTCATCTTCAAACTTTTTAATTTTAAAACCAAATTTTTTATCTCAGTTGGAGGTATTCTGTGCTCGCTATGATTAATGAGTGAACCTTTGACATTTGAAATTTTTAGTAATTCTGGTATGATGAAACCTGTTGTACTTCCAATCTTAGAGTCATCAACATGTTGTGCAAATATGTCGATAATTTTACTTGATACCTTTCCAATCAAATGTTGAGGAGGGCATATCACAATTTTTATTTTATATTTTTTTGAAACAGTTTCTGCTGTTTTTACAAACTTTAAAATTTTTTCACCAGATATTTCTTGATAATTTTTACAATTAATTACAAACATTGATTCTAAATTTTGTATATTGTATTTAACCCTTGATTGATTCTAGTGTTTTAATGCATCGTATTTTTTTTTCAGCAACAAAACGGTCATCATCAAAAATATGGCTGCAATGTTGGTTCCAATAATGTAAACATCTGATACAATAAATCCATAAATCAACCACAGTACTGCACCTGCAGATATGAAAATCATTAAAAATTTTGAAACATCTTTTAGACTCTTGGTTTTGTAACCTTTGATTATCTGTTCTACCCAACCTGAAAGAATTAGAATCCCTGCAGCAACTCCTAAAATTGTTAATAATGTAGGATCAATTTCCATTCTTTATATCAATTCCAAAAGAATTCATCTAATCCAGTTTGTTTTGGTTTTCCTAAAATTGTATCGAAATCTAAATCCATTGATGATGTAATTTGTTCTAGTGTGGATTCCATAAATTCGATATATTTTGATGCATCAATGTCTTCTTTTTTTGCAAGTTCTAGAGGTTTGACACCCACCCTATCAATTGTTTTAATGTATGATATCCTATCTCCTTTTTTTAATTCTCTAATCGATTCCAACAATTTTGCTGCTCTGATGTGTTGAGGAATGGTTTTGGTATATTCTGAGGGTGATTTACTGAGCATGACATTAAAAGTCAAATCCTTAAGAGGGATATCTTTTGACTGGACCTTCTTTCCACACTCTGAAATTTTTTCTGAAATCTCTTTTTTTGCTTTAGTGAAATCTTCAATATTTTGAACTTTAGATAATACTTCTAGTAATTCGTAAAAGAGATTTTTGATAAATGGTGGAGTATGTGATTTTTTGCCAGTTAGTCCTTTTACGTCTACTTTTCCTTGTTTTGTTACACCTAGATAATTTTTCTTTCTATTACTTAATACACAATACCTGTATGTTTTATCAATCTCTAAATCAACACCGTGATCTTTTTTTGCTTGCTCTATTACTTTTTGAATTTGTTCTTGAGTTGGATTTTTTATGAATAATGAATCTGTATCCCCATAAAGAACTTCTATCCCAGTTTCTTCACATTTTTTAATTGTCTCTAAAATAGTGTATCTTCCGATTGCAGTAGTAGCTTCTGCTGCTGGAAGATAATATAGTGGAAATATTTCAGCACCCATCACT
>VMBT01000965.1_pt1 | contig 15632 bp, 8 predicted proteins | sample 4404301 | NCBI WGS metagenome assembly VMBT01 (sample SAMN12238535, study PRJNA552566) | marine metagenome | isolation source: Coastal seawater | place: USA: coastal Georgia, Sapelo Island | collected 2008-08/2009-08
CTGTGGTGAAATTTTCGCCCAGTGTAGTCAGCTGAGTATCACGACTCAACAGCAATCTGGAGAGTCGAAGTAACACTGACTTCTCCACTCCACTCTATACGGAGTTAAAGCAGGATAATTCAGTGATCAGAGCAACAGTTGTGGAGGACGAATATGTCAATGTGAAATGGCCTAAGAACTGCGAACCATCCTCCCGTAAATATGGACTCCGCATTACAGATCTGGGTGATGGAACGGTGATCGATGATTTCCTTCTCGAGGATACTTCGTACGATCATTTTGAAGCCATGGTCAATGAGAGCAATTATCTCTACGAGATCCGCACTATTGACCACTGCGAAATTGAGTACACTGACGCAATGCCGGGAAGCAGCATATTGCTGACTGCAGCATACATCAACGGCACTTCCATACTGGAATGGACCCCATACCAACAATGGGCAAATGGTGTAAGTGAATACGCGATCGAGATCCTGGCAAATGGATCATATCGTGAAGTAGCTCGTGTTTCAGGAAATGAGACACGATATGAAGATCAGGAATCCCATAAGGACGTCACAGGTGCCTACATTTACCGTATCAAGGCTCTGAGAGGAGGAATTTCCAACGTTAATAGTATCAGTAACACTGCAAGAGTAGTTGGACCTTCTTCCGTGTGGATCCCGAATGCGTTCACTCCGAACAAGGACAACCTGAATGAGACATTCAAACCAAACATGCAGTTCGTTCAGCAGATCACCGATGGTGGCAAGTACATCTACGAGCTGAACATCTATAACCGTTGGGGTGAGAAGCTGTTCTCTACTTCAGATCAAACAGAAGGATGGAATGGGCATTATTTGGGCAAAAAAGCGCCGGTTGGGTCCTATCTGTACACCGTTCGAGTATTCGGGCTCGACAAAGAATTGTACAACCTTTCAGGACAGGTTTTGGTCCTCGAATAGTCCTCCTGCAATCTCCTTCTTCTTTGTTACCTTTGCGCTCCCAAACCAAGCGTATCACAACATGTTCGAAAATCTTTCATTGAAGCTAGACAAGGCCTTTCAGACCCTCAAAGGGCAAGGGAAGATCACCGAGATCAATGTGGCACAAACGGTCAAAGAGATCCGACGTGCGCTGGTCGATGCGGATGTCAGCTACAGCATAGCGAAAGATTTCACCAATACAGTTCGCGAAAAGGCCATGGGTCAAAACGTACTGACTTCGGTATCACCGGGTCAGTTGATGACCAAGATCGTCAATGACGAACTCACAGATCTATTGGGTGGAGCCACAAGCCCGATCCAGTTACAGGGCAATCCGGCCATCATCTTGATCGCGGGTCTTCAAGGATCAGGTAAGACAACGTTCTCCGGGAAACTGGCCAAGCATATCAAATCCAAGGGTAAGAGCCCATTGCTTGTAGCAGGTGATGTGTACAGACCTGCAGCGATCGATCAGCTGAAAGTTCTGGGAGAGCAGATCGGTGTTGAGGTGTACACCGAAGATGGTAGTAAAGACCCTGTTGGGATCGCTGAGAATGCCATCAAGCACGCCAAACGCAATGCGAATAACGTAGTGATCGTCGATACGGCAGGTCGCCTGGGTATTGACGAACACATGATGAATGAGATCTCGAACGTTAAAAAAGCCGTTCAACCTCAGGAAATCTTATTCGTAGTTGATGCCATGACCGGTCAGGATGCAGTGAACACGGCGAAAGCCTTCAACGACCGTCTGGACTTCAATGGTGTGGTACTGACCAAAATGGATGGTGATACCAGAGGTGGTGCGGCACTTTCTATCAAGAGCGTAGTAAACAAGCCGATCAAGTTCATCAGTGATGGTGAAAAGATGGATGCGCTCAGCGTCTTCCACCCGGATCGGATGGCAGGTCGTATTCTTGGCATGGGTGACGTGGTCAGTCTTGTTGAAAAAGCTCAACAGAACTACGACGAACAAGAAGCACAGCGACTTCAGAAAAAAATGCGCAGGAATACGTTCGATCTGGACGATTTCCTCAAGCAACTCCAGCAGATCAAGAAAATGGGGAATCTCAAAGATCTCATGGGCATGATCCCCGGAGTCGGTAAAGCCATTAAAGATGTTGACATATCTGATGACGCGTTCAAAGGAATTGAGGCGATCATTCAGTCCATGACCCCTCTTGAACGTGAACAGCCAGACCTTATTGATGGCTCACGACGCAAGCGGATCGCTGATGGCAGTGGCAGCTCAGTTACCGAGGTCAACAAACTCCTGAAGCAATTCGGTGAGATGAAAAAGATGATGAAAAACCTGAACAAAGGTGGCGCTATGGGTAGGATGAACCCGGCGGCCATGAGGCGGCGCTAGGCCCCTCTTCATCAGACTTCACACGCTTTTGACATAGAAATTCTATTCTCAGCACCTAAAACATTAATTTAGGAGGTTGGGATGAGTGTGCGCATATGCAAATACAGGCCTTTCCTGATCAGCCTTTTCATGGGTTTGACAAGTATGATAATTGGCTCAATATCAGCTCATTCGCAACATGTAATCCTCGAAGAGAATTTTGAAAACGCTAGTGGTAGTGCTCCACCTTCCGGTTGGGAATTTGATCTGTTGAGCGGAAATTCCCGATTTGACAGCTTTTATTTCAATTCAGATCAATTCTTACCTGCACTTCCCCTGGACAAACACTGTGCGTCATTCGATGTGTACAACGGAGGCTTTGCAGGAAGGAGCAATGGTGACGGAAATACAGAAGACGTAGCGCTGGTAAGTTCGGAATTTGGCTTTGACTCCTCGGAGATCGAAGTTGAATTCGATCACCTATTCACCAGATTGCGCAGTCCAAAGGTATTTGTGGAGATCCGCTTCGGCAGATCAGGGAATTGGCAACCTGTTTGGGGTGATTCATCAGGCAATACGAAACCGGAACACATTCAGATCAAGGTCCGGGATATTCCGGACACCACAAAATTTGCGCAGATACGATTCCGCTGGAAAACGGAAAACACGCTGAACACGCAAGGCTATTGGCTGATCGACAATGTGCGTGTTGTGGAGCGTCTGTCGCAAGACCTCGCTTTGAAATCTGTTAACCCGGGGCAATTGAACATATGCCGTTTTGAAGGACAAAGACTCAGTGTGTTGGTCAGCAATGCAGGGTCAATGCCTCATTCAACGGCTATTATTTCTACGACACTGGAAAACGACCGCGGCAAGTTAGGAAATACTATTCTGGACACCATTAATTCATTAAAAGTTGGAGAATTCACCACACTGACATTCAAATGGGATTCATTGACCACTACCGGTGAATACTATTTGAAAAGCACTCTTATCACCTCCGATCAATGGCGTTCGAACGACTCTTGCATTGTTCGATTCAAAGTTCATGAAGACATCTCGAATGCAACCGTCACCGATGCTTCGCGATGTGGACCCGGAGAATTGGACCTGAAAGGAAGTTCCACTGAAGATCTATTGTGGTTGGATCCGGATCGCGGGACTTCTCATTTGGGCACTACATACACCACTCCTTTCCTCTACCACACAGATACTTTCAAGGTTCAGCAGATCAGTCGGACCAAATCCGAAATACAAACAGGACAAGGACCCTATCGCTTCAATGGCGCCAGTTCAGGAGGTTCATATCTCCGAGTCATTGCCCAAAGTGACCTCACTCTTGACAAAGTGATGCAGCATTTTGCGACTGCCAACAGGACCTTGGTCAAGATCTATACTTTGAAGGGTGACTACCAAGGAAAAGAAAGGGATGCATCCAAATGGAGCCTGATCTTTTCCGACTCCATCGATACTAAGGGCTGGGGAACTTTGACCTCTCTGGATATCCCGGATCAAGTCCTTTTCAAAGGCGACACACTTAGTCTTTATGTCAATTGCATTGGGTCATCTATCTACACTTTCAAACAAGGAAGATTTGAATTCGAGGACAGAAGTATTCATGTGACATCAGACGCTGTCAACAATACGGCATTTTCCGGTAGCGGGCCATTGTATACCCCTTTCGCATGGGATGGATCATTGTCATACAGTTCATTCTGCAAATCGGCACTTACAGATGTTGTGGCCAATGTGGTTGACCGTCCCATCTGGAGAGGTTTCCAGAAACACAATTCTTTCTTTGGCATCATGAAGACTGGCTCTGAATCTGAGCCTGATCAATTATCGGAAAATGGTAAAGGTGTCTATGAAGTACCCGCACCTCACTACAAACTTCGAAGCGGATACGGAACTACTTGGAGGGCTGAGCTCCGCTCAGTGAAGACTTTGAATGGTAGGGAACTTGCCGACAGCTTTTTTTGGTTCATAGCACCTACCTCAAGTAGCGACCTTCAGGTTGGTTTTGCTCCCAAAGGTCAGTGGATCGATAGTACAGTGATCATTGAGATGGTCATCACCGACCTACAGACCGAATGTGATACCTCGGTCATGAGGTTCATCCACATTTCTCGAACACCGATTCCGGAGTTCACATGGCAAGGTCAATGCGCCGATGTCCACGTCCAATTTACCAATGACACACGTGACAGAGACTCTTGCTCATATGATTGGAATTTCGGAGATGGAAGAATTTCACGCGACAAGGATCCGGTCCATAGGTTCAGAACTTCAGGGTCATTTGCAGTCAAGCTGACTGCCACAAATAAATTTGGCATCAGTGGTTCGATCATTGACACTGTTACCGTATTCGACAAACCAGACATGGACGCCCGAGTCGTTCATGCTTGTTTAGGCACTGATATTCAGATCATTCTTCTTGGCAAGAGCACACCAAATGCTAAGTATAATCTCTTCCACTCCGGGAATCAGCTCGGTGGATCTGTCGGCCCTGATACGTTCAGGGTGAATTTCCCTTCACATGGCAAATACAGCTTGGAATTAAAAGCCTTGAATGAAAGCTGCCCTGACTCAGCCGTATATCAAGCGTACCAATTCCCTGTACCAACAGCGGATTTCACAACGAGCGGAATATGTGCGAACGATTCGATCGTTTTTAACAACATATCCAGGATAGCAGACAATGCCAAATTAGGTTATCGCTGGTACAAGGATGGATTGTTGTTTGAGACACGTGAATCACCCATTCTCATATCTTCAGATCCGGGTTTATTCACCATCAGTCTGCAAAGCATTTCAGAATTCGGATGTACGGATACTTTCACGACTGATCTTCGAGTCGAACCTTCCCCCTTTGCACATTTCAATGCGAGTTTGGCCTGTAACAATGAGGCAACAGCATTCAAGAATACCAGCGATCTGCCGACTAGCCTGAGATATTCGTATGCTTGGGACTTTGGCGACGGACACTACAGCAAGGATTCTTCACCTTACAACCGTTATGAAGGTGTTGGGGAACGCAAGGTGAGCTTGGTCGTTACCGCAAACAATGGTTGTGAGTCTCGCTATGACACCAGTCTGATCGTCAGGGTCCAACCTAACGCCCGATTCCATGTCTCTGACATTTGCAGTGGTGATGAAGCGGTATTTGTGAACTTTAGCAAGGTTGAGAACAAGATTTTGAACTATCTATGGCGCTTTGGTGATGGTAAGAGTTCTGAGATTCACTCACCGAGACATGTATATATTAATGACGAAACCCAGTCGTACCGTGTGATCCTTGAAGTATTCACAGACGACAACTCCTGCCGGGATGAATTTGACACCACCATCACCGTACATCGTACGCCATCATGTGACTTCGATTTCCGCTCAACCGGAGACCCCCTGGAGATCATTCTTACCGCAAATGATGCAGAGATCCTTGAATATACCTGGTCTTTTGAAGGTGGAGGTGTGAGCTTGGATCCTGAACCGATCCATCGATTTCAGGTGCCGGGGACCTATGCGATCCAGTTGTTCGCTCGTACGTCGGCAGGTTGTGAGTGCACTCTTACAAAAGATATTGCGGTTGGGCTGTTAAGCTCCAGGGCTAATGAGATACAAATCAACGTGTATCCAAATCCGGCTGAAGGCAAGTTGTTCTACAATATCACTGGATCAAGACACCCAGTTTCGGTGGAGATCTCTGATGCTGCCGGTCGACTGATATGGCAGCAAAACGGGCTACTGCCATCAGGTAATATAAATGTCACAGATCTGTCATCCGGCCTGTATTTATTAACCTTGCGTTCGGACGACCAAGAATTACACTGGAAATTTCAAAAAAAATGAATTAGTTTTCCGAGTTTTAAATGAATATTTGATTCACGATTAATTAATCGTAATTTCACAAGAATTATCTAACTAAGTATGAAACGAATTCTCTACTCTTTATCAGCATTCATGTTGGCTTTGACTGCGATCATGATCACTTCAGAGGCGATGGCGCAGCGAACGAACTACGCTCGTACAGCGACTGCGACTTGTAGTGATCCATGGAACTGGAACAGGATCAATGACGGGGTTAACAACTCCTGTGGTACGAGCAGTGCAGGACAGGAAGCCTTTGTCTGGACAAGCGGAACGCGACCTCCGGGATGGATGCAGTGGCAATGGTCATCTGCAATTACTATCAACCAATTTGTGATCTATCATGCGAATACAACGGGTCGGTACCTGTTAGGAGGTACGATCCAGAGCTGGAATGGTTCTACCTGGGTAACGCATGATAGCTGGCGAAACAGCTCCCAACCATGTGTATCCATAGTTGACTTCCAAACGATCACGACCGATCGTATCCGTATTGCAAACTTTGTGTACGGAACAGGTCAAACCAGTAACCCGAACTTCCTCGACATTGAGATCTACGTTACGACGTATGGCACTAACAACTCGGGAATTGGCAATATTGACCAATTGAACCCTTGTACTCCTACTCAAAATATTACGGCTACGATCCAGAACTTCGGAACGAACACACTTGATAGTGTAGACGTAATGTACCAGATCAACGGTGGTACGATCAAAACTGCCAAGTACAACTCAGGTTCCAGCTATGCTGCTGCGGACACGATCAAGCCAGGAGACAGCAAGAAATTCGTTCTAGAACCAAACTATGCTTTTACTGCAAATACAACGTACAATATCAAAGCATGGACTCACTTGCCTAACGGTAAGACAGATACGGTTAACATCAACGATACACTGTATTCGACCTTTGATTTCTTAGGAGTCCCACCAATACCATCGGTATCTGATCAAGAACAGTGTGGTTCGGGTTATCCAACATTGAAGGGAACTTCTGCATCTGGAGCAAACATGATCTGGTTTGAAGAGAATGACGATTTCAGAGTATTAGGGATAGGTGATACTGCTACCCTCGATAAAGTGTACACAGGTACGAAGCGCTATCGTTTCAAAGGAAGAGCGATGTCGAACTCATTTGACACGATCCCGAACTCCTTTACGGAAACTTGGTCCTACACAGGTGGTCCATCACCACAAGACAAAGGATACTACTGGGATATCTCCACCAAATTCAATACGATCGTTGAAGATCTTGACGTATCGTTGAGCTATGGAGGAGTTCTATCTAACCTTACGGTAGAAGTATATGTAAAAGAAGGAACTCACAGAGGGTCAGAAACCAATTCAGGTGCCTGGACCTTGTGGGGGTCTGATGTCGTTAATTCAGTTGTAACAGGAAGCGGCGACTCTTTGCGCATTGATCTTCCTGCTATATTCCTTCAAGCTCAAAAGACTTACGGATTCTACCTGATGGTCAAAGAAGTCCCTCAGGATTTCAGAACCAACTGTGCTCAAAAAGGAAGTGGCCCGGCAGGTACAGGTTTGACAATTACCAGTGGCTCGCTAGGAGCAGGTAATTTCTCGAATCTCGCATACACAGGAGGATTCATCCCTGAAATGCAATTCAGCTATATGTACGGATGTGCTTCTGACACAGTAGGAATGAATCTGGACGTTTGGAAGCTTCCTATTGGAGCTAATCTGGTTCAAGGATCAACATTCGAAGGAACTTACAGCCGAGGAAATGAGAATGCCCCTGATATCGTAGCTGAAGATTCAACTGTGATCTATGAATTGAGTCCTGCAACGGATTACCCGAATTCTACCTTCGGTACGGATTGGGTTGTATCCTCATTGACAATCGAGACTGTGAATGGAACTCCTATCAGTTCATCTGATACCTCCACAAGTTCTGTGACAACTAGTTCAAACGGAACACTGACATTCAAGCCTAGCTCCGGTTGGGCTGATTCAACGATCAAAATAACTGTGGCTATCCATGAACTACTTCATGGTTGTGATACTCTTATAACTCGCTACATCTTTATCGCTCCTACGGGAGTACCTGATTTCGAATTCAAGAATGGCTGTTTGAGTACACCAATCCAGTTCATCAATAATTCTACACTCAGCTCCGGATTCCTTACTTACAACTGGGACTTCGGTGACGGAAATAGCAGCGATTTCGAAGAGCCAATTCACAATTACGCGAACTATGGCAAATTCAACGTGACGCTCGAACTGATCACGGATCTTGGTATCCGCAGTAGCATCACGAAACAAGTAGAAGTATTCGAGATCCCTGATGTGAAGTTCACAGTGAAGAACAACTGTGAAGGTCAAGCGGTCGTATTCACGAACCAAACGACTATTTCTTCAGGTACTATTGATTACTTGTGGGACTTCGGTGATGGTAAAACATCTCAGGTTGAAAGCCCTACTCACCTGTATGACAAACCAGGTGGATATACTGTAAACCTGTTGGCTATCGCTAACGGATGTCGCAATTCACTCTCTAAGAATGCAAATCAGTTCGCAACACCGACTGCTGACTTCAGCGTTGAAGGAGCATGTTCAGGAGTACCGGTGAACATCACCAACAATAGTACTATCGAACTGGGTGAGCCTATCGGATCTTACTGGGAAATGGGTGATGGTGAGGTAGAGACCGTCTTTAGTCCGGAGTATGCTTACTCCATGTCTGGAGACTATACTATCAAGTACAAAGCCATCTCTCAGTTCGGATGTTCTGATTCTATCGAGCGAATGGTTACGATCAAACAAGGTCCTGTTGCTGACTTCAGCTGGGATAGAGCTTGTAACATCGATCCGGTGAACTTCACGAACGAAACTTCTGAGCCAACAGGAGCTAACACGATCTATAGCTGGGACTTCGGTGATGGCAATACCAGCACCGCTACAAACCCATCTAACCAGTACCCAAGACTTGGTGAAAAACACGTATCGTTGACAGCTTCATCTGATAATGGATGTTCTGACATGATCACTAAAACTCTGCGAGTTCTCGTTCAGCCTGTTGCAGACTTCAATGTTCAAGATGCTTGTGCAGGTGAGCCGGCCATCTTTGTTAATACAACTAAAGCTTCAGGCGAAGCTACTTACAAGTGGTACTTCGGTGATGGTGATAGCTCTGATGTCAACTCTCCTACACATGTTTACAACCCTGTACAAAGTGAAACGTACAACGTACGTCTGCTTGCCAGCGTAGTAGATGGATGTACTGATGAGATCGCGAAGAGTGTGAACATCAAGGAGCAACCAGTATGTTCATTCACTGCTGAGCAAAGCTCACAGAACAGAAATACCTGGACATTCACTCCTGCCAACAACTCATATGGCGACGCAGCTTACACATGGGTACTCAAAGGAAGTAAGACGTACAATACTACCAGTCCTACGCATACATTCGAATATTCTGAATCTGAGTATCGTGTGATTCTCAGCATCATGACAACTGAAGGATGTCGGTGTATCGACTCATCCACATACATCAACACTTCATGGGCACTTGGAACAACTGATCTGAATGAGATCGGAGTTAGCATTTATCCTAACCCGACTTCAGGACAAGTATTCCTGCAGGCAAGTGAAGATGCATTGAACTTCAATGTAGATGTTATTGACATGAATGGTCGTCAGGTGTTCAAGCAAGAGGAAATTGCTGTAACACGTCAAGGTGCGAAGATCGATCTGGCACACCTCGCAAATGGTGTTTACCAAGTTCGACTCAGCAACGACAATGTTCAAGCGATCCAAAAGCTTGTGATTCAGCACTAACCTGAATTAAATCAATAGGAAAACCCCGGTGAGATTCACCGGGGTTTTTTATTGTTCTATACCTTCGCATTCAGATCGATGAAAGAAGATAGACGAGACTATAGCAAGGGTGAGCTCAAACTGAGCGATCTTCAAGGGGACCCTTTGGACATTTTACAGGAATGGGTGAATAAGGCTAAATCCAATGAGCTCGATCCCACCGCATTTGTTCTTTCTACCAGTGTGGATGGACAACCGAATTCAAGAGTCGTGCTCCTTAAAGAGATCCGCGACGGAGAGTTGGTATTCTTTACCAATTACAACAGCAGCAAAGGCAGAGAATTAGCTCAAAACCCTAAAGTTAGCCTGAACTTCTTCTTCCCTTCCGACGAAAGACAGATACGTATTCTGGGAACCGCAGCTAAAGTGAGTGAATCCGAAAGCGATGATTACTTCTACAGTCGTCCGTACGAAAGCCAGATCGGAGCTGTTGTGTCCGATCAAAGTGCTACGCTCGAATCACGTGCATCGCTCGATGATGCGTATGAAGCCGCTTTGAAACTAGAACAAAATCCCAAACGTCCCGAAAATTGGGGAGGTTACGCGATCACGCCGTTTCAGATCGAATTCTGGCAAGGGAGACCAAGTCGATTGCACGACCGTTTTCAATTCTCCCTCATCGAAGGAAATTGGGAGGTCAAACGGCTATATCCGTAAGATCTTGGTAATGGACTAGCGACGAAGCTGCTTTGGATCGATCCCGCGCTTCTTAGCCATCGCCTCCACACGTTTTTGGAAACGTGAAGGCTTCACATTCACTTTCTTCTTCTTGTTCTGCTCGATCTGCTTGTGCAACTTCTCGTCATCGACGATAAATGTCCGGAACACCCAGTTCTGACCGAAGGTGATCACGTTCGCGAGGAAGTAGTAATAACTCAATCCAGAGGAGTAGCTATTGAACCAGAACAACAGCATTAATGGCATGAGGTACATGATAGACTTCATCGGTCCTGTCATGGCCGCGCTGCTCTGTGAGTTGAACATCGTATACAAGAACGTGGAACCTGCCATCAACAACGTAAATAAACTCACGTGATCCCCATAGAACGGAATGCTGAATGGCAGCTGAAGGATACTGTCAAATGTCGAAAGATCCTCAGCCCATAAGAATGACTTCTGACGCAGCTCAATACTTGCCGGGAAGAAGCGGAACATGGCGATCAGGATCGGGAACTGTATCAATTGCGGCAGACAGCCTCCAAATGGGCTTACACCTGCCTTCTTGTACAGCTTCATTTGCTCCTGCTGCATCTTCTGCATGTCACCACCGACTTTTTCCTTGATGGCGTCCAATTCCGGCTTGAGCAACTTCATCTTAGCCGATGATATGTAGATCTTGTACATCGGGAAGATCAAGACTCCTTTGATCATCAAAGTGAGGATCAGGATGATGAGTCCATAGTTCACGAAGTAATTGTCAAGCCAGTTGAAGATCGGGATGATCGCATACTTGTTGACCGCCCGGATAATGCTTGACCCAATAGGCACAATGCTCTCCATGCCAATGTCCATTGCCTTGAGAGTCTGATAATGGTTAGGGCCGAAGTAGAATTGGAATTCTTGTGCATCCACCTCATTGAAGTGATATGCGACAGGCATACTTGCTGCCATTTGGGCAACATACTCGTTGTGCTCAGGTTCACTAACGGAAATGTCAGTTCCCGACTCTTCCAGCCCATCCGGTATGATCAATGTGGCTGAAAAGAATTTCTGCTTGAAATTCACCCACTGTATCCCGTTCATCAGCTGATCCTCGTCTCCTCCACTCAAAGAGAGATTATCGACGTCCGAATCATTCTTGAACTTATAATATACCGTGCTATTCTGGCGCTCATCCTTCAACGACTTCTCCTGACGTGGAGTTTCCACGATCCAATCGAGCATGTACTCGTTGTTCTTTTTAGCGATCAGCTCAGAAAGTCCTTCTAGCTCAAATCGATAGTCTACAAGAAATCCGTCATTGAGGCTGTATAAGTGACGCAGGGTTCCTCCTCCGTCAAGTCTATGTTCCATGACCAGACTGCCGGAGTCTTTCGAGGTTACACTAAAATCAAGCTCTTGTGTTCGTATGATTCCGCTTTTGAGCGGGATGGTATAGTTAAAACTACTACGCTCTTGAGTGAATAGCTTTAATTCGGACGAATCGTAAGTCGTATAACCCTTCAAGTGAACATTAGCTATTCTTCCACCTTTTGACGTGACGGTCAACTCGAGCTTATCATTCCCAATGGTCTCCAAAGTCTCGGGAAGGATCTCCCTTTTGATCACGACTTGCCCGGAATCCGAAGTCGATTGAACATTTGCAAGCACATTTGCTGAGTCTGCGACATCCTCTGATACAATGTCTTCAGATGAGCGACGGATGGTTTGCTCTTCGACCTGAATGGAATCCAGGTTGCTATTGGCCATCGCGATGGAGTCTTCGATGCGTTGGATCTCACGAGCTTCTTCCAGATTCTTGTTCGTGTAGAAAAGATACCCGGCGAATATGACGAATATGAGGATATACCCGATTATCGAATTGCGGTCCATGAAGTTCCTTTTGGGGGTGCAAAGGTAGTCCGATTTGACAAACGAGACCTTTGAACCAGAGCCAACATAGCTAAAAAGAAAAGGCGTTCATCGAATGGGGACCTACTCCAGGATGAACGCCTTTCATATATCAATTGATCTTTCGTGGATCAGCTGTTAGCAGATTGCAGTTTTGGCGCTGCATTTCTGATCTCTTCATTTGCTCCGGATTCGAATTTCTCGAAGTTCTTATTAAACAGATTCGCGAGGTGATTCGCTTTCTCATCATATGCTGTCTTGTTTTCCCAAGTACTGCGAGCATCCAAAAGTTCTGAAGGCACTCCTTCACATGAAGTAGGAACTTCTAAACCGAAAACAGGATGAGTTGTGTACTCCACATTATCAAGTTTTCCCTCCAACGCAGCCGTGATCATCGCACGAGTGTATTTCAGACTCATTCGCTTTCCAACTCCAAAAGGACCACCACTCCAGCCTGTATTGACCAGCCAAACGTTCACATCACTTTCGCGCATCTTCTCACCGAGCATTTCTGCATATTTCGCAGGATGCAATGGCAAGAATGCCTCACCGAAACACGCACTGAATGTAGCAACCGGATCTGTGATACCTGCTTCTGTGCCGGCAACTTTAGCGGTATACCCTGAAATGAAATGGTACCCGGCCTGACCAGGAGTCAATTTCGAGATCGGAGGCAACACACCGAATGCATCACAGGTGAGGAAGAAAATATTTGTAGGCGCTGTCCCAACGGAAGGGACTGCAATATTGTCGATATGGTCGATCGGATAAGCTACACGAGTATTCTCAGTAACAGTAGTGTTAGTGAAGTCCACTCGATTGGTACCTTCATGGAACCGAACGTTTTCAACCAATGCACCTTTCTTAATCGCGTTCCAGATCTGTGGTTCGTTCTCTTCGGTCAAGTCGATGCATTTCGCATAGCATCCACCTTCGAAGTTGAATACACTGTTTCCCGCCCATCCGTGCTCGTCGTCACCGATCAGCTTTCGGTTTGGATCTGCTGAGAGAGTCGTCTTACCTGTTCCGGACAAGCCAAAGAATACAGCCGTATCTCCTTCGGCACCAATATTTGCCGAGCAGTGCATGGAAAGGACGTTTCGCTCATGTGGCAAGATGTAGTTCAATACGGTGAAGATACCTTTCTTGATCTCTCCTGTATACCCTGAACCACCTATAAGAATCATCTTCTTGGTGAAGTTGACCATAGTGAAATTGTGCTGCCGAGTCCCGTCAACAGAAGGATCTGCATGGAAACTTGGCGCAGCCAGGATCAACCACTCAGGATCCTGTGAATTGGCTTCATCTTCAGTCGGACGCAGGAACAGGTTCTTCGCGAACAAGTTCTGGTAAGCGCTTTCTGTTACCACTCGGATGTTCAAGCGATATTCAGGATCCGCACAGGCATAAGCGTCACGGATGAACAGCTCTTTGCCTTCGTAATGGTTCATGATCTTGTCGGACAGACCATTGAAATATTTCTCTTCTATTGGTTGGTTAACACTTCCCCACCATACAGAATCAGCAGTGTTGGCATCTTTAACTACGAACTTGTCTTTGGGCGATCGACCGGTGAATTCGCCGGTGTCAGCTGCCAGAGCACCAAGTTCGGTCAGCTGACCTTCACCCTTTGTCAAGGCCTGGTCGATAAGCTGATCTGTCGTTAGATTTAAATGCACTTTCCCCGCATTCTCTGCGATGCGGTCAGTAATAGGATGACTTTTCATAACGGAATTGTGTCCTCTTTGATTTTTGAGGGGGCAAAAATAGACTCAATTGAGTCAAATGGAAGGATTTAGCGTGTCATTTCCCCACATGATATCCATAAGAACGCAGTCTGTTGCTGATTTTATCTACAAAAGAGCCTTGAACAATGATGAGTCCATCTTTCGCTGAGCCTCCCGCCCCACAATGCGATTTCAGCACTTTTGCCAAGGACTTCAGATCATCTTCGGTTCCTTCAAATCCTTCCACGATCGTAACTACCTTGCCTTTGCGCTGTTTCTTGTCAATATAGACCTTAAGTCTCTGATCCTCAGGGAGCAACGACTCCTCTGCATCATCCTGTTCCGGTATGAGATCCGGATCAGTACTGAACACAAGCCCTCCAAGATCCGTCAGTCCCATCTTCTTTTTGCCCATGCTTCAAAATTAAAGTCTTTGGGAGTCAATACGTAAGCAGAAAGTTTTGTCAGATTATTTTCACGAAAGAATTATTTAAGTATATTTGATAAGCGCGAAATCAGTCTTGGACAAATCTCACTTTACCGTGAGAGCCTTATTCAGGACAAATGATTCAATTAAGTCGCAATGCGGCTTAATACGTACATTTCATGGTTAGTTTGGTTTATTTTGGTGCGGGTTCATTAGAGCCCGCATCTTTTTTATGTGAAACTCAAACTACACCATTCAATGCGCTGACCAACTTAACAGCTTCCACGGCTTCTTTCACATCGTGAACACGAAGAATATGAGCTCCATTCATCAATGCGACCGTATTGAGTACGGTTGTCCCATTCAACGCCTCTGAGGGCTTGACACCCAAAACCCGATTGATCATTGATTTTCGAGAAATTCCTGCAAGAACGGGTCTTTGGAAGACATCCGAAAAACTCTGAAGATACTTGAGTAGCTGATAGTTGTGCTCAACAGTTTTGCCGAAACCGAACCCCGGATCGATCACGTATTCTGTGATTCCCAGCTTGGAGAATTGGTCAGCTTTCTCACTAAAGTATGCGTGCACATCGCTCAAGACATCATCATATTCCGGTGACCGTTGCATGTCGCGCGTGGATCCTTGTTTATGCATGGCGATGTACGTCGCTTTGTGCTGGGCGATCACACCTAGCATTTCAGGATCATCATCGCCCGCGCTTATATCATTGATGATATGGACCCCTTCATTCAACATCTCATCGGCAACTCGATGGCGAAATGTGTCAATCGATAAGACCGCGTCCTCATGTTTTTCGCGAATAGCCCTCACTACAGGAGTCAACAGCTCTAACTCTCTTTCCACCCTTACAGGTTCGGAGCCCGGACGACTGCTATTGGCACCAATATCAATG
>VMBT01000966.1_pt1 | contig 15607 bp, 16 predicted proteins | sample 4404301 | NCBI WGS metagenome assembly VMBT01 (sample SAMN12238535, study PRJNA552566) | marine metagenome | isolation source: Coastal seawater | place: USA: coastal Georgia, Sapelo Island | collected 2008-08/2009-08
AATCAAGAAAATATAGATTTAAGTAAATTCACCCCTAAACGTGAAATAAAATTTATAAGATTATGAGAAATTATGTTCACTTTTTATTAATAGCGCTTTTTATTTTTAGTTGTTCAGATTCTGAAACAGAAAATAATATTCAAAACTTAACTGATTCAGAACATATCGAATTAATAAAGAATCATAATGATAAAGTTGAAATTAATTTTGAAAATCTTCCAGAAGTTTCTCAAAGCTATATTAATAGTTTAGAAAACAATATTACCACTGAACTTATTTTACATGCTCAGGAACTTGGTTATGAAATCAAAATAAGAAGAGAATCAAGAAGCTTAGTTTCACTTCTAAATATATTATATATCTATTTTGATCAAAATGGGGAAGTCCTTTTTGATGATAATTATGATCAAAATGGGGATGGTGATTATGATATATTTAATGAATGGGAAGATTTTATGTGTTTTGACATACAATTTCCCATATCAGTCACTATGCCTAATGAATCTCAGATTTCGATAGGAAATGAGGATGAATTATACGAGGCTGTTGAATCATATTATGAAATGAGTGATGAATATGACGGATTACCTGAAATAAATTTCCCAATTAATATAATATTCTATTTCGATGATGAAAATGGTAATGAAATTGAAGAGATAGTCGGAGTTGGAAGTTATGAAGAACTTGAGATGTATTTTGAAATTTGTGAAGATGGTTGGGATGATGACGGATGGGACGATGAAGACTGGTATGAGATTGACTGCTTTGATTTAGTATATCCTTTAACAATTGTAAATCCAGAAGGTGAAGTTCTCACAGTAGATAGCGAAAATAATCTTCACGAATACATTGACCAATATTACGAAAATTGTAACAGTAACGATTGTGGTGATTTTAACCTTTACTATCCATTAACCGTTGAATACTACTCTGAAACTAATGATCAAGTACAAACATTGACGATTAATTCCGAAGAGGAATTAGAAGCATTATTAGATGAATACTGTTATGACGAAGGATGGGATGATGAAACCTGTGGAGAAATAGTTTACCCAGTCACTGTTGAAGCGCCAAATGGGGAGCAGTTTACTGCAAATAGTGAAGAAGAAGTTTATGGTTTTATGGAAGAGTGGTACTCAAATAATTGTAATGCTGTTGAATGTGATGATGACTTTGAAGTAGTGTATCCAATTACTATGGAGTTTGAAGACGAACAAGGTGAAATCATTGTTATGACCATTCAGTCAGAAACTATGCTTGATTCAATCACGGAACAATACTGTGGCGATTAATAATCCTCTTAGGTACTTTTTATTTATATGAAAAAACCTGTTGTACAATTATTATTTATTACACTTGTTGCAGCTTGTAGTAACGAAGATGATGGTGAAAATTGTATCATAGGAGTTCCCTATGACGACTTAGGTTGTTATGAACTTTATGATCCAGTTTGCGGATGTGATGAAATTACTTACTCAAATGATTGTTATGCCTTAGCAGCAGGAATTTCAAGCTGGTCAGAGGGAGAATGTGAAAACTAACAATTACTAATTAAAATCTTTTTCCAATAGAAATGCCACCTTTAAAAGTCGCGTCAGGCCTGCGAATATCTACAGAGTAATCACTGTCTGAATTGTCATTACCGTTATCAGTAAAAAGGAATCTTCCAACCCCTATCATGTACTCAAAGGTCCAACCTTTTCTATTCACCCATTTTCTACCGATTCCGAATCCAGGAGCAATATCAAAAGTTTTTTCATCTTCACTTTCATAATATGGAATGCCGGGATCAGGTCCATAATAATAAGTATCACGATCATAATGTAAGTATGATAATTTTAAAAAAGCCTCTACAAAATACCCCTCACCACCAAAATCTGTTTTGTTTAAAAAGTAAAATCTATAAAAGGGATTTAAAGAAATTTTTTCAGCCCATGAGTCAGCAGAGCTGATATCATTTAAGTTTAGATATAGATCAGCACCAAATGAGGAATAAGAATCGTTTATTTTTTCATAACCAATATTTAGAGCTGGCTGAGCTAAAAGATCTATCACATCAATCTTAATCTCTTTGTCACCAAGCTCATCAAACAGTTCTGTAACTTGTTTGTCTGATTTTATTACTTCTACATGTTGAATATCCTGGCTAAATGCTTGAGTAAATAAAAGTATAAACAATGGTAGTAAAAAATATCTCATAATCAGTTTTTTTTACAAATGTAGTTTAACATTAAAGTTTTTGAGCATGATTATTGTTAATTAAATATTAAAGTTAATCTACATTAATTATTTAAATTTGCTGAGCTAAAAAATTCATGTTGAAACCCAATCAAAAATCTGAAAGTTCAAAAAAAAATCAAGTTGAAAAAATGTTCGACTCGATATCTTTTGAATACGACTTGCTCAATGGAATTATGACATTTAACAGTCATAAAAGATGGAAGAAAAATATTTTGGATATAGCTAAAAAGCTTAAGCCTAAAAACGCTCTTGATATTGCCACCGGCACTGCAGATATTGCAATCAATCTTGGAAGTATTTCAAATTGTAAAGTAGTTGGTGTTGATATTTCAGAACAAATGTTAAGTGTTGGTCGAGAAAAAATATCAAAAAACAAACTAGATGAAATGGTGAGTTTAGAAACAGGAGATGCCGAAAATCTAAATTTTAAAGACGGTTATTTTGATCTTGTAACTATTGGATTTGGTGTGAGAAATTTTCAAGACTTAGAAAAAGGTTTAAAAGAAAGTTACAGGGTTTTAAATGATACTGGTACACTTGTTATACTAGAAACTTCTGTCCCAGAAAACATAATTATGAAATTCTTTTATTCTTTATTTACAAGAACATATATTCCAATTATGGCAAGCATATTTTCAAAAGATAAATCAGCATATAATTATTTACTAAACTCTGCTGAAGCATTTCCTTCAGGAATAAGGTTTAGTAATATTTTAAAATCTGTTGGTTTTGAAAATGTCATAGTTAAGCCAAAATTATTTGGATCGTCAACTATATATATTGCAACCAAATGATTTCACAATTTAAGTTTTATAGCAATTTAAATTTTTATTTAAAAAATAAAGAATCATTTGTTGTTTATAAAAAGCCAAGTCATAATAAGGTAATTTGTCTTCGCGGAGATGCAGTGGATGGTCAAATAAATGATTTTGACAATAAAAAAGGATTTTTATTTATGCCGTTTGATTCTGAAAAAAAAGGATATCTATTAACACCGAATATAACCACAGAGACTGAATTTCAATTAAAGATTAGCAACAACTCGAATCAACAGGTTTCGATTAAGGAATTTAATTCAAAAAAAAATTCCTACATCAATTTCATTGAAAAAACAATAAATGACATAAAAAGTTCAGAATTAGAAAAAGTAGTTTGTTCGTCTATTTTTAATGTAAAGCTGAACTCTAATTCTTCTATAGAATATTTTAAAAAATTACTGCAATTAAATCATGACGCTTTTTGTTATTTATTTTATCATCCTGAAATTGGAGTTTGGATTGGTGCTTCACCAGAAAAGCTGATTGATTTAAATAATAATATTATCACAACTTTTGCCTTAGCAGCTACTAAAAAGGATATGAATCAAAGCTGGACAGATAAGGAATTTAGAGAACAAAAGATTGTCGAGGAACAAATAGTAAATGATCTTGGTAGTGTATGCACAAATATTGAAACCGGAGCTTTACAAACCGTTAAGGCTGGGAATATTTTTCATCTTAAGTCAGTTATAAAGGCCAGAACTAAAAAATCTTCATCAACTATAATTAATATACTTCATCCAACACCCGCAGTAGCTGGAACACCCAAAAGCAAAGCAATTAATTATATCAATCAAATGGAAAATTACAATAGATCATTTTACACAGGTTTTATGGGTTTGTTTGAAAAGAATTCATGTGATATTTACGTAAATATAAGGTGTGCAAAAATAGTTGATGATAACTTGTCAGTATATGTTGGTGGTGGAATCACAAAAGATAGTAATGCTTTAGATGAATGGACTGAAATAGTAAATAAATCCCAAACAATGCTTGGGGTTTTTCACAATGGTTAATTTATATATTTAGTAAATTTGCATATGACTAAATACCCAATAATTCCAGTTGCACAAACATTAATTTTGTCATGTCTTAATTTTGATTTTCTTGATGTTGTAATTTCTCCTGGATCTAGAAATGTTCCATTAGCAATTGGTTTCGCTTCAAATAAAAAATTTAATTCTTATAGTATTGTTGATGAAAGATCAGCAGCCTTTTTTGCTTTGGGTTTATCACAAGAATCAAAAAAACCAACAATATTAATATGCACATCAGGTTCTGCACTTTTAAATTATTATCCTGCCATTGCTGAGGCTTATTACAGTGAGATCCCTCTCATTATTTTATCTGCTGATAGACCTGCCTACAAAATTAATATTGGAGACGGACAGACTATAAATCAAACCAATGTCTTTGAGAAAAATATACTTTATTCAAATACATTAAGCCAAGATTGTACTCATGCAACAGAGGAAATTATAAAAAGTAATTTGCAAAAAATAATTGATGATAAAGATGATTCTTTAAAGATCGAAAAATTACAAAAATCAATTCAAGCTAATAATGAGAAAATTATTGATAAAGCATTTAACCTAGCGTTAAATAAAATGCAGCCAATACATTTAAATGTACCTATGGAGGAGCCTCTTTATGAGTTTTCAGATTCTCCAACAATTAGTATTAAAACAAGAAAGAAGTTAGAAATAGCTCTACCCAAAATAGATTTAAATAATTACTACGACACAATTCATAAAGCAAAGAAAATACTAATATTAATTGGAGTTTCTGATACAGATATTTTGTCACAAAAATCAATCGAAAAAATCAATTCACACTCATCAATGGTTGTAATGAAAGAGCATACATCAAATGTTTTTAATGACTCTTTTATTTCCAATATTGATAGATTAATAGCTCCGATTGAACTTCAATCAAACTCTAACACAATATTTGAAGACTTATCTCCTGAATTAGTTATATCATTAGGCGGAATGATTGTTTCCAAAAAAATTAAATCTTTTCTGAGAAATTATAAATCAAAAAAACATTTTCACATTGGTAATAATATTTCAAAAGATTCATTTTATTCTGCTGTTGAGCACATAAATATTTCTCCAAATAAATTTTTTGAAAATATGAACTCAACAAAAACTAATTCAGACTATTTTAATAAATGGAATGAATTAAATCAGTCAAAGCGTGAACTTCATAATAGATACTTGAAGGTTGTAAATTTTTCTGATTTAAAAGTTTTTGAAATTTTAACAAATCTAATTCCAAAAAAATATAGTATTCAAGTCGCAAATAGTTCTCCCGTCAGGTATTTTCAGTTGTTTGACTTAAAAAATAAGAACAATATGTTTGCAAATAGAGGGACCAGCGGAATTGATGGAAGTACGTCAACGGCAGTTGGAAGCTCCATTAAAAATGACAATCCAGTAGTTCTGGTAACTGGTGACTTGAGTTTTTTTTATGATGTAAATGCATTATGGAATAAACATATTCCAAAAAATTTTCGAATTATAATTATAAATAACTCTGGAGGAGGGATATTTAAAATTTTACCTGGATTTAAAGAAAACAATCTTTTTTCAGAATTTATTGAGACCCAGCATGATTTTTCAGCAAGACTAATTGCAAAAATGTTTAACTTTAATTATACTCGAGTTTCAACAAAGTTTGGACTTAATTTATACCTTAGGACATTTTTCAAGAATTCTAAAAAACCCAAAATTTTAGAAATAAAGACCTCCAGTGTAAAAAGCACAAAAATATTAAAGGATTATTTTAGATATTTGTCAAAGCCTTAAACCACATAAAATATTACAATGAAATTATCTTGGAAAGAAATAAAAAGTTATAATGATATAAATTTTGAAATTTATAACGGAGTCGCAAAAATTACTATAAATAGACCCGAAGTCTATAATGCCTTTCGTCCCAAAACAAATATTGAAATGCTTGATGCATTTGAAATTTGCAGAGAAAGAAATGATATTGATATTGTTGTAATCACAGGAATTGGGGAGAAGGCTTTTTGTAGTGGAGGAGATCAAAATGTTAAAGGTACTGGAGGTTATATTGGAGACGATGGTGTTCCAAGACTAAATGTATTAGACCTACATAAAAAAATCAGAGAGTTACCTAAACCTGTAATAGCGATGGTTAATGGATATGCAATTGGAGGAGGGCATGTATTACACGTAGTTTGTGATTTAACTATTGCTAGTGAAAATGCAATTTTTGGACAAACTGGCCCTAAAGTTGGAAGTTTTGACGGTGGATTTGGATCCTCGTATCTGGCTAGGCATGTTGGTCAGAAGAAGGCCAGAGAAATATGGTTTTTATGTAAACAATATTCGGCTAAGGAGGCATTTGAAATGGGTATGGTCAATAAAGTTGTTCCTCTTGAAAAGCTAGAAGAAACAGTGTTAGAATGGTGTGCTTTAATGCAAAAAAGAAGCCCTTTGGCATTGAGGATGATTAAAAGAAGTTTAAATGCAGAGCTTGATGGTCAACATGGATTAATGCAACTTGCTGGAGATGCTACACTACTATATTATTTGACCGAGGAAGCACAAGAAGGTAAGGAAGCATTTTTAGAAAAAAGAGATCCTAAATTTAAAAAGTATCCAAAATTCCCTTAAACCATAAAAATCATTTTATTTGAAAATTAATTCAAAAAAGAAATTAAAAAGTTGGATTAGCACTGCCAGACTTGAAACTATTCCCCTATCAATATCAGGAATTATAATAGGATCTTTTTACTCTTTTTTTCTGCAAAAATTTGATATTTTAATATTTATATTAGCGTTACTTACAGCAATTTCATATCAGATTTTATCAAATTTCGCAAATGATTACGGCGATGGTATTTTAGGAACTGATGACAATCGAATTGGACCAAAGAGATCAATTGCCTCAGGTGAAATTTCAACTTCAGAATTAAAAAAAGCAATTTCAATTAATATATTTATTTCTGTTTCACTTTCATATTTTTTAATCAAATACTCTTTTGGAACAAATTATTATTTACTTCTTATTTTTTTAATTCTGTCTATTCTTTCTGTAGTTGCTGCTATCAAGTATACTATGGGTAAATCACCATATGGTTATAAAGGGCTGGGAGATATTTTTGTATTTGTTTTTTTTGGATTAATTAGTGTAATGGGTTCATCTTTTTTATACACTCTTAAGCTTGATTTTAATTTACTACCAATTGCCGTTTCTTTAGGATTCCTTTGTGTAGGTGTTTTGAATCTAAATAATATAAGAGATATTGAAAATGATGCAAAAATGAAGAAGAAAACAATTCCTACTAGGATTGGTTTTAAGCTCTCTAAATATTATCATATTTTTTTGATAATGCTACCTATTATATTAACTATTTTTTGGGCTAATCAGTTTTCAATTTATGATTATGCTGCTAATGAAATTGACAAGACAAAGGAAAATTTTGAAATATCCTATAATCATTTTCTGATTATTGTAGCGCTATTACCTTTATTGTTTCACCTGGCTAAGGTGCATTTTACAAAATTACCTGTACAATTTAAACCTTTGTTAAAACAACTTGCATTTTCTATTTTTTTATACTCAATTCTAATTGCTATTTTTCTTTTTAATGAAAGCAAATTTTTTTAAACATACTTTAAACTTTATAACACCAGGAAAAACATCAAGGGATGTTCTTAAACAAAAAGATAGCTGGTTTATAGTCATAAAACATGTAAAAAATTATGGCATTGGAGAATGTAGTATAATTCCGGGGCTAAGTATAGATAATACACTTCAAATTGAATCAAAATTAAAGCAAGTATGTAATGATATTTCAAATGGTAAGCAGATACATTACAAAGATTATGATCAATTTCCAGCTCTTAAATTTTCGATCGAGACAGCCTATAAAAGTTTAGAAGGATTTAACTCACCATTCCATTTATTTGATTCAGATTTTACCAACAGCGGAAAAGGGATTCGAATTAATGGGCTGATATGGATGGGTGAAATCTCATTTATGCAACAACAAATTAAAAGTAAATTAAATAATGGTTTTAACTGTTTGAAATTAAAAGTTGGATCGCTAGAATTTGAAAGTGAAATCAACCTGCTTAAAAATTTAAGAAAAGAATTTTCTAAAAAAGATTTAGAAATAAGATTGGATGCAAATGGCGCTTTTAGTAAAGATACTGCACTGGAAAAATTAAAGGGATTAAGTGATTTTTCAATTCACTCTATCGAACAGCCAATAAAACCAAAGCAATACGATGAGATGGCTAAAATTTGTGAATTATCTCCAATACCAATTGCCCTTGACGAAGAACTTATTGGTGTTAATTTAAACTCAGAAAGAGAGAAATTAATAGATACAATTAATCCTCATTTTTTAATATTAAAACCAAGCTTACTTGGAGGATTTAAAGATTCAAATGAGTGGATTAATTTTGCAAAAAAAAGAAATATTAAATGGTGGGCTACTAGTGCATTGGAAAGTAATTTAGGGTTAAATGCTATTGCTCAATGGGTTTCGACAAAAGAAATTAAGCTTAGGCAAGGCTTAGGAACAGGCATGTTATTTTCTAACAACATTCAATCTCCTCTTGAAATTAAAGGAGATAGGTTGTTCTTAAATAATGATATAAACTGGGATTTAAATTTTTTTAATAATAATATTTGACATCAGAGCTATTAAATATAAATTTTACACTTGACGGAACTTCTTATTCCAGGGATAGTCTAGTTTCCTATTTTAAAAACAACGAACTTTATTACGAGTTTTTAAATTCATGGTTTAATAGTGATGACTTTATAATTGTTAACACATCTGGTTCAACCGGATCTCCCAAACAAATACATCTTAAAAAGGCAGATTTGATTTCATCTGCAAAATTAACGTCTAAATTCTTTAAGTTACCACAAGGATCAAAAGTTATAAATTGTCTTCCGTTGGATTATATTGCAGGTAAAATGATGCTAATAAGATCTATGGTATTGGGATGGGATCTAAACCTTTTTCCGGTTTCTTCAGAACCAATCAAAGATATATCTTCGGTTTATGATTTTATAGCTTTAACTCCTATGCAGTTAGAAAGATCTTTAGACAATATTAAGTACATTAAAAAGGTTATTGTAGGCGGTAGTCCTGTAAGCAATCGTCTACAAAAAAAAATCTTAAATTCAGAATCGATTATTTATGAGACTTATGGAATGACTGAAACAATTACACATGTTGCAGTTAAAAATATCTCGATCGGTGAAAAGGAATTTACCGCCTTGCCTGGGGTTGAAATTGGTCAGATTGATAGCTGCTTATTTATAAGTCCAAATCATTTATCGATTGATCGTATTCAGACAAATGATTTAGTTGAGCTCACGGCTAAAAATAAATTCATTTTATTTGGAAGAAGAGACTTTATTATAAATTCAGGTGGTGTTAAAATAAATCCTGAATCGGTTGAAAAAAAATTATCAAATTACATTTCTTCTGATTTTGTAATCAGCTCGATTGATAATGTTGAATTCGGTGAAATAGTGGTTTTAGTCTTTAAAAAAAATATACCAATTGGCTATCAAAGTTCATTTAAATGTTTAGAAAAATATGAAATTCCAAAAGATGTTTTAGTCATTGATAATTTTCCAGAAACTAATGGAAAGTTGAATAGGCTAAAAATCCGAAAGCTGATAAATCATAATTAAAAGTTAATTTTTTCTTTTTCAATTCTTGGCATGGCATTTGAAATGAGTCCACTTTAACATTAAAAATTGATTATGAAAAATTATTTTAAAATTTTACCATTATTATTTTTATCACTATTTATTATATCATGCGATGACGATAATGATGATGATGGTGTTTGCTGTGCGGGTTCATCTATTGTTGACTTAGCTTCACAGACTGAAAGTTTAAGCACATTAGTGTCTGCCCTTGAGGTAACTGGATTGGATGCAACATTAAGTGCTCCTGGTGCTTTTACAGTATTGGCTCCAACAAATGATGCATTTGATGCTTTTTTAACAAGTATAAATGCGACTAGTTTAGATGATATCCCGGTTGATGTTTTGACTAATGTTCTACTTAATCATGTTATTATTGGTGAAGTACAATCTAGTTCGTTAACTAATGGTTATGCTTCAACTCAAGCAATAAGTGCAGCATCAGATACTAATATGTCAATCTATATTAATACTGACAATGGAGTAATCTTTAATGGAGTATCAACAGTAACAACTGCTGATGTAGTAGCTAGTAATGGAGTAGTTCACATTGTAGATGCTGTAATAGGGTTACCTACTGTTGTAACTTTTGCTGTAGCTGACCCAAATTTTGGAGTTTTAGTACAAGCACTTACAAGACCAGATTTAACTCAATCTTTTGTTGGCCTACTAAGTATTCCAGCAGGATCTGCACCATCACCATTTACTGTATTTGCTCCTGTAAATTCAGCTTTTGAAAATTTATTAACTGAGCTAGGTGCAGATGATTTAAGTGATATTGATGAGCCAACATTATCGGCGGTTTTATCATATCATGTTGTAGTAGGTGCAAATCAAGTTTCCACAACTTTATCTGATGGTATGGTATTTACAACCTCTTTGGACCAGGCAGTTCCTGGAGGAGGAAATATAACATTTAATATTGGAGATAATGGTGAAGGAATATTAACTGACAATAATGGGCGAATGAGCAACATTATTGCAGTCGATGTTCAGGCTGATAATGGGATTATACATGCAATTGATACAGTTGTATTACCGTAAGACTATTTAATATTTCCACTTTAATTTGAACACCCCTAACGGGGTGTTTTTTTTTAAATTTATTTCATCAATTTTATTTATCTTGCAAGTATTAAAAATCAATGACTTATGAAAAATCTATTATTACTATTATCAATTTCTATTTTTATGGGATGTGTTCAAACTACACAGGTTTCCGATATGAAGTACGATGTTGACTTTCCTTTTGAAAACGGAGTTTCAATGGAAGAAACCTCTGTTGACCCAATGGGAAATGTTTTTACTTATCCTGAGGGCGAGGCCGGAATTACAGGGCAAACAGCTCAATGGGAAAAAGGATTTGAATCAGGATGGCACTATCACCCATACACAGGTGTTGCGTATGTTGTCCGAGGAGAATTAACAGTTAAATTTGATGAAAATACCGCTCTAGATGACTTGGATGGTGAAAAGACAGTTACCAAAGAACAGGTATTTGGACCTGGTTCAGCTTTTTTAGGAGTTGCCAATACATGGCACAAATCCTCAAGCACAGGTGATGAAGACTTAATTTTCCAAGTTACTTGGCTTGGTGAAAAAGGTCAGCCGGTAAAAGTTTCTAGTAACTAAAATCTTTAATACTAACTATAATAATTAAACTATGAAAAAACTATTTATCTTAATTTTTGCTGTAACATTTACAGCATGTAACACACCTGCTGAGCAAGTTGGGGCTGGTTTCTTTGTACCTCAACCCGGTGAAAAATTTGTGGTTGCCTCTGACGAGGTTAATGATGTATGGGTAAAATACATTGAAGCTCACAATAACAGAGATCTAGATGCAATAAGAAGTATGAATTCTGATTCAATTTTAGTAGTTGGCCCAGATGGCGCAAGAATCAAGGGAACGGATGAGCATATTAACTTTTTAGACATGTGGTTCTCAATGGCAGATCCTAAATGGGAAATCTACTGGTCAATGCCTTATAAGGGTGTTATCGGTGGTGAAGAATGGGTAATTGCTGGTCATTCTGTAACGTTAAAGGAAGGTGACGTTGAGGTCAAAAAAAATCAAATGATTGATGGTCAAATAAAGGACGGCAAAGTTCAATTATTTTATGTGTATCAAATGGATGTTCCATCTGATGCAGCAGCAGAATAAATTTTTTATTTCCTAAAAAAAGCACCCAATGGGTGCTTTTTTTTTATCCAATATTTATATTTACACTATGAAAAAATACATCTCTTTATTATTAGTTTTATTTATTGCTTCATGTAGCACTAAATCAGAAATTACGATTTCAAAAGTATTAGGATCTCCCGAATATCCGAATGCAAAAATTAGTTTAGATAAACCTACTATTGTCGACGATGATTATAAGTTTATATTCAATGTGAGTGACTATAAACTTGGTATTCAAACTTTAAAAGATTTTGAATATAGACTAGCTAACTCTGAAAAAGGCCAGCACATACATTTTATAGTTAATAATGGTCCCTATTCAGCTCATTATGATAATATATTTAGTAAAAAACTCAAAGACAGTAGTAATGTCATTTTAGCATTTTTATCAAGATCTTATCATGAATCTGTGAAAAACAAAAACGCTTATGTATTAACACAAGTGGGTGAAAATCAGATTGATTTAAATAATGAATTTTTATTTTATAGTAGGCCAAAAGGAACCTATAAAGGAGTTGATACTGAAAAGTTATTACTTGATTTTTATTTAGTTAATACTGAAATTTCAGCTGATGGAAATAAAGTTAGAGCAACAATTCAGAATAAAGAATTTATTATTGATGAGTGGGCACCTTACTACATAGAAGGTTTGTCTAAGGGTGAAGTAAAAATAAAATTAGAGTTAATTGACTCTACTGGTAGTTTGATAGAAACGCACTTTAATCCATCTGAAAGGACTGTAATTTTGGAATAATTTCTACATTGATTTAAGCAGACCTCCGTCAATGGGAATATTAATACCATTTATATAATCTGCATAATTTGATGATAAAAATGCGACTAAATATCCGAACTCCTCTGGTTCGCCAATCCTCTTTAAAGGAACCATTTCTGACATTGTTTTAAATACTTCGTTAACTTCTACTTTAAACTTTTTTGCCTTTTCAGAATTGAGTTGATTTAATCTTTCAGTATTAAAAAATCCAGTAAGTATATTATTAACTGTAATATTATGTTTGCCTGACTCAATTGATAAAGTTTTTCCCCAGCTAGTAACTGCAGATCTAATAGTATTCGAAAGTGCTAGATAAGATAAAGGCTCTTTAACAGAAACCGATGTCATATTGATAATTCTTCCCCAATTCTTTTTTTTCATCCCTTTTATTGCTGCCATTGAAGTGTTAACAGTATTTTGAAATAAAAGATTAAATGCACTCTTATAATCCGATTCAGAAACACTTAATACATCTCCAGCACTGGGCCCCTGCGTATTATTAACTAAAATATCTACTGAATTCATTTTAAAAAATTCACTAATTATTTGTTTGTATTCTTCTGAGTTGTTATAATCTACTACGATATAATTATGATCAATTCCTGTTAATTTTTTTAGTTCAATCATATTTTTTTTTAGTAAAGTTTCATTTCTAGAAACTAATGTTACCATAGCTCCACAAACAGCTAGTTGTTTAGCAACTGCATAACCTAAACCTTTGCTACTGCCACCGATAAGTGCTTTTTTGTCTTTTAAATTTATTTTCATTTATATTCTTCTCTTTTTGGACTAAAAACATCCATTATTTTACAATTTGTTAAAGCTTTTCCTCTGTGCGGTATATTTGAGGGAATAACAATAGTATCACCCTCTGAAAATACACTAGTTAATCCGTTAATGGTAAATTCAAAATCTCCACTTATTACATGCATGATTTGCTCATGAACATGAAAATGGTCAGGGATTGAAGAATCTTTTTTTATATCCCAAAATGCCCAAGTTATATTTTCACCATTGACAAATTTACCATTAAATCCAGGGATGATTTCACGTTGTTTTAAATTTTTAATATTTAACTTTTTATTCATAACATATAATTTATATTTGCCAAAACGGGATGTGGCGCAGTCCGGTTAGCGCACACGGCTGGGGGCCGTGGGGTCGCAGGTTCAAATCCTGTCATCCCGACAAATTTACTCATTTGACATAGAATAGGGGATACTATTTTTGTCAGAACCCCATTCATAATTTGGCGTATTTTTCATACTAAACATTAGCTTACCTCCATTTGTCAAATCTTCATGGTGTATCCAATTTTTATTATAAAATTCTCCGTTAAGTTTTACTTCGTCGATAAAAATATTTTTGATACTATTTTCTGATGAGTCAATAATAAATTTTTCTCCATTAGGTAATGAAATTTCTGCATATTCGAATAATGGACTTCCAATGATATACTCCATTGTAACTGGTGCTACTGGATAGAAACCTAATGAGGAAAATAAAAACCAAGCTGAAGTTTGACCATTATCCTCATCGCCACAATAACCATCGGGCTTATCTCCATAAAGGTTATCTAAAACATATCGGATTTTCTCCTGAGTTTTCCATGGCTCTTGAGCATAATTGTAAAAATATATTGCATGTTGAATTGGTTGATTCCCATGCGCATATTGCCCCATATTTAATAGTTCCATTTCAAGAATTTCATGAATCTTAAAGCCATAATAAGAAAAATCAGAAGTTGGTTCAGATGTAAAAACTTCATCAAGTTTATTTATAAAATCTTTTCTTCCCCCCATTAAATTTATAAGACCTTGCGGATCATGGAGAACAGACCATGTGTAATGCCATGAACTTCCTTCTGTGAATGCGCCTCCCCATGCATCGGGTACAAAAGGAGATTGAAAGTTTCCGTTTTTCAATTTTCCTCTCATAAAATTTGTAGAAGAATCAAATACATTTTTATAATTAAAAGCTCTTTGTTTAAACAACTTGATTTCTTCCTCAGGACGATTTAATTTAACTGCAAGTTTCCATATGGAAAAATCATTATAAGCGTATTCTAATGTTCTAGCAACATTTTCATTTATTGATGAATCAAAAGGTATATAACCCAAATTATTATATTCAAACGCTCCCTTCCTTCCAACAGAGCTGAGCGGACCTTCATTTTCTGAGCTATTTATAATTCCATTATAAGCTGTATCAATATCAAAATTTTTTATACCCTTAATATAGGCTTCAGCAATAATAGAAGCAGAGTTAGATCCAATCATACAGTCGCGATGTCCAGGACTTGACCATTCAGGTAACCATCCGCTTTCCTTGTAGGGGTTTACCATAATCCCCTGCATAATTTCTCCAAGTTTTTCAGGATATAATATTGTGTAAAAAGGAAAAACGGCTCTGAATGTATCCCAAAAACCATTATCTGTATACAAAGGCCCATCTAAGACTTTTCCATTGTATGGACTGTAATGAATTTGTTTACCATCTTCATTATATTCATGGAATTGTCTAGGAAATAATATGGTTCTATAGAAGCTTGAATAAAATTTAGTTTTATTTGAAATTCCATAGGCAGAGTTTTCTGTTTCGACTTTTATTTTTGATAATTCATCATTCCACGATTTACGACCCTCTGCCAGAATTTCATTAAAGTTTTTATTTTCAGGCAATTCTCTCTTTAGATTTATCCATGCTTGCTCATGACTTATAAATGAAGATGACACTTTCACCTCAATTATATCATAAAATTCCTGCGTTTCAATTGAGGTATATCTTGATATTTCTTTTTTTTCAGCGGTAAAAGAAACATAAGCACCCACATGTTTTCCTTTTAATTGAGTGTTTGAGTAAATATTACCTTTT
>VMBT01000967.1_pt1 | contig 15598 bp, 5 predicted proteins | sample 4404301 | NCBI WGS metagenome assembly VMBT01 (sample SAMN12238535, study PRJNA552566) | marine metagenome | isolation source: Coastal seawater | place: USA: coastal Georgia, Sapelo Island | collected 2008-08/2009-08
GGAACTGGTTCAGCATCTCTATCGGGTACAGCAGATACAGATAGAACAAGAGCATTTGCTGGTTCTGGATCTCTATTCAGCACTGGTGGAGCAGCAGAAGTTGCTGTTGTTGATTACGAAAGCGTTGGTCTCTTCGCAATCGTTGGATCTGCAAACGAAGCGATTGTTCCATTCATTCCTCCTGGTTCTGGATCTGTATTCTTCTCTGGTGCTGGAGTCGAGAAGCAAACCGACGATTACGTTGGAACTGGATCGACAACTCTATCTGGTCAGGCTACAGACATCAAACTGTCTTATGGTCATCAGGGAACTGGTGGAATCACACTTTCTGGATCTGCAGTCGAAAGACAAACAGACGATTATGTTGGTACAGGATCTCTCTTCGCTACCAGCGGAGCTGCAGAAAGCAAGACTTCAAATCCACCAGAAAATACAGTTCTGTTCTCCTTCTCTGGAACAGCAGCAGAATCTACAACATTCGATGAAGTCAGTGCTGGTGGAACAATTGTTCTATCTGGTCAGGCAACCAACGTCAGATTTAACAGAGGATGGGAAGGCAGTGGTACTGCAACATTCTCTGGATCTGCTGTCGAAAGACAAGCAGATGATTACGTCGGTTCTGGAACTCTGTTTGCTACAAGTGGAGCTGCAGAAAGCAAGACTTCAAATCCACCAGAGAATATTGTTCTTTACACATTCTCTGGAACTGCTGGAGATCAGAAACTTACCTTCAGCGAAGTTGCTTCTGGTACTATCACTCTGTTTGGTTCTGCTGTCGAAAGACAACTCGACCATTACACTGGATCTGGAGTCTTTACTCTCAGCGGCGCAGCAGAAACTCCAAGAGCAAGAGACTGGGTTGGAAGTGGTACGATTATCAAATTCTCTGCTCGTCAGGGAACTCTGTATGCGAAGGTCGTCGATCTTCCAGAATTCAGTGGTCTATTCTCTATCTCTGGAACAGCAGATACAGACAGATCCAGAGATTATGTTGGATCTGGTTCTCTGTTCTCTACAGGTGGTGCAGCGGAAAGCAAGACCACCAACAAACCAGAATCCACTGTTCTATTCAACTTCTCTGGAACAGCAACAGAATCCAGAACAAACGATTATGTTGGATCTGGTTCTCTATTCACAGTTGGTGGTGCAGCAGAATCTGCGACTGTCGCAGAAGAATCTACTGGTCTATTCATTCTATCTGGTGCAGCAGATACAGATCGTTCTCGCGCTTATGCTGGATCTGGAACTCTGTTTGGATTCTCTGGAGCAGCAGAATCTGCTACTGTCTCCGAAGATGCTACTGGTCTCTTCACAATTTCTGGAACAGCAGAAACCCCCAGAGCAAGAGATTATGTTGGTTCTGGTTCCCTATTCGCAATCGGTGGTGCTTCCGAAAGCAAAGCAACGAATTATCCATCGATCGGTCTATTCCAGATTTCTGGAACCGCTGGAATCAAACTTATCATTCATTACACTGGTTCTGGATCAATTACTCTCAGCGGCAACGCTGCAGAAGCATTCGTCAGACCAACATATGTTGGATCTGGTTCGTTCGGTGGATTCTCTGGATCTGCAACAGAAAGCAAGACGAACGACGAAGAGTTTACTGGAACCACAACGATATCTGGAGAAGCAACAGATATCAAACTCACGTTTGGATATCGTGGATCTGGATCTCTATTCACTGCAAGTGGAACTGGAGAAAGTGCGACAGTCGATTACGAAAATACTGTTCTCTTCACATTTACGGGAGGAGGAACGGAAGAGTTTGTTCCTGGAGGATTCAGTGGAATCGGTCAGGTCACAATTTCTGGAGATGCCGCTACAGAACTCAGAATATTCCAACCCGAATTTACGTTCGTTACGATCATATAAAAACCTCCGCGTTATAAATAAATCTAGAAAAACTCTAGGCATCGAAATATGACTACCCAGGTACAGCTACGTAGAGGCACAACTGCTGAGCACGCATCATTTACTGGTGCCGTTGCTGAACTCACGGTAGATACTACATTAAATGAGTTGGTGCTCCACGATGGGGCAACTGCGGGCGGCATTCCAGTCGCACGTAAGGATTACGTGAACACAGAGTTAACGAAAGCAATTGCAACCATGATTGCAGTAGGCTTCTAATTTATATTTCGTTAAACAAACATCATTCAACAGAAAGTAGAGTACCAAAATGGCAAAGAAACTAGTATACGAATATATTTTTGATGCGTCCGCAAGGACTATCAAAATTTATGATAATATCAGTGTTAAGAAACTTCTTCTTATTACTAACGTAACTGATAATATCATCCTCTATAACTTCGCTGATGAGACGAAGGGTGCATCAAGCGTAGTGTATGACTCTGCTACAGAGCATACTGTAATTACCCTAGACTTCGATACAACATCGATGTCTGATAGTGATCAACTTCAAATCTTTGTTGAGAAACCAGAAGTTGCATTTGAACCATCAGAAACTTTTGTTGACCCAGTATCAAAGATTCGTGTATCTAACCCAGAGAACTTGGTTGATACCGACTTTGAATATGGTCCTCAGGCATCGAAGTGGGAAACACTTCAGCTTGTAAACAACATTCCTTCTGCATATTCAAATACTTCAGATACCACAATTTCTGGTATTATCTCAATTTCAGCAACCAATGGTAGTGATGTTATTGTCGTCACCACCAAGTTTGAGCACAACCTAACTCCTGGTACTCCAATTGACGTTCGCGGTCTTACTAGTTTCACCGCAGAAGGTTCATATCTGATCCAGTCAGTACCAACGCCAACTACATTCACGTATCGTTGCCGTGGTGCTCAGTCACTAACTGGAAACCTATCTGGTGCATATTCATCTGTTATTCCTGGTCAGTTCTACTCCAACTCTCAGCTAGTTCTAGACTCTTATGATGGTCTTCTTGCTGACTCCAGAAACTACATTGTTGACGTTCCTGGTGGAACAAACGGTGGTTTCTACATTGATGGTGAAGCTAGTCCAGATCTAACCATCACTAAGAATGGTATCTTCTACTTCACTCAGGAAGCAAGCAGCAACACAAATCACAGAATTAGATTTGCTAGAGCTGATCAATTCGTTGATGAAGTAACGAAGCAAATTCACCATGCAGATGATGGTACTGAAGGATCACCTGTTGTATTTGCTACCAACAACACTACTGCTAACGTATATGCTTCAGATGACGGACATATCTACACATCAGATACCGACATTGAAATTGTAGGATCTCAGTGGTTGGAAACATCCTACAACCTTACATCTGGTTCACAAGCACTTCCAGCTGGTCCTGTATTTAACAAGGGACTTTATGCAGAATCCTTGAAGTTGCAGATTAGAGTTGGTGCAGCTGGTCTAATTGCAACATCAACAGATAACCTGAACTGGACAGTTCAGACTTCTGGTACTGCTAACGATCTCTATGATGTAGATTGGGACGGAGCATTCTTCACCGTTGTTGGTGATACTGGAACTGTTATTCGTTCTGCTGATGGTTCTTCTTGGGCACAAGTTGCTGGTACAACAGGCACAACAAACTACAGAGGTGTAAGATCAAACTCACAAGACCTCATTATTGTTGGTGCTGGCGGTATTATCAGACAATCTTCTGATGGTGGTGCTAACTTCACCGCAAGAACTACATCTGGAACCGAAAATCTAGAGGCAGCTGCATGGTCTGGTCAAAAGTGGGCAGTTGTTGGTGCAACAGGTACTGTATATACATCTCCTGATGCTATTACTTGGACTAAAGAAACTGCAGTTGGATCTTCCAACAACCTCACTGATGTTAAGTGGGATACTTACAATGATCAGTTCGTAATCATTGGTGCTTCTGGAACACTTCTAACAACTCCAGATGCTACTGTATTTACAACTAGAACCACTGGTCTCTCTAACACACTAATTGGTGTTGCATGTGGAGATGGTGGAAATGGATATCGTATCGTAATTATCGATTCTCAAGGTGATGGAGCATATTCATCTGATGCTGGTGTTAGCTGGGTAGCATTCACAACTGGTACAGGTGTTACAACTACTGAGTGCTACTGGACAGGATATGCATTCAATATCTTCCAGTATAGTGGAGTTGCAGGATCAACTGCTGTATCCACATACTTCTCTGCTATCCAGCAACCATACAGTGCAATTCCTGCTGGTCAAATCCAGTTTGGTGCAGGTGGTACTGTAAGACCAAGAGATATTGTTTGGGTTACCGCAGATAACCAGTTTGTTCTTTGTGCTGATGCAAATGGTGCTGGTACTAATGGCGGCATCTTCGTTTCTTCTGCTGGTACATCTTGGACAGAAAAAGGCGATGCAAACATCCCTAATGAAAACTTCCTTAAAGTACAGTATGCTGGAAGCGCATATTGGTTCCTAACCGAAGATAAACTACACTCAACTGCAGATGGTACTACATTTGCTACTTGGACTGAAATTCTAGATAAATCTAGCATCACAACAAATTCAGGTTTTGCTACAGATACTATTGTAAATGGTGGTTCTGCTTACAACGCAGGTACAAACATTCCACTAATCACTCTTACAGGTGATGGTTCTGGCGCTGAAGCAACTGTTGTTGTTGTAGGTGGTGTTGTTTCTGATGTTACAATCACTAATGCTGGTAAAGATTACAAGGTAGGAGATAGAGTACAAGTTTCTGGTGGTAACGGAGACGCGATTCTTGAAGTCGCTACTCTTGGAACTGGAGCAAACTCAACGACATCAACGTTCAGAGATTTCTTTATCTCCGATGACGCTTCTATTATCGCTGTTGTAGGTTCAGGTGGAACACTTGTTTGGTCAACTAACGGTGGTACTTCATTTGAAGTAGATAACGTTGGAACTAACGTTAACTTGAACGGTATCGTTAGAGAAGATACATACGAAAATCAGTATGCTGTTGTTGGTGATGCTGTTTCTGGAGATGGATTCATTGCTACTGCAACTAACCTCGAATCTTGGACAAGAGTTCCTGCTACTAACATCCCAGTTGGTGCAAATCTCACATCAATCTTCTTCGATGGAGAAAGATATGTTGCTGCTGGTGCTTCAGGTTCGATCATCTCATCTTATGACGGTGTTCACTGGAGTAAAGTTATTGGATATGGTATTGATGCAGATATTAACTTCGCTGCGCCATTTACAAATACCAATACAATTACAGGTTCAGGTACGTATCTAGCATTTGGTGTTGATAGAAATGGTTCACATTCAAATGAATCTGGTCTCTGGTTAGCTGAAGAAGGTCGTAAGCAATATACAGATAGTGTATATGAAACATCAGTCAATCCAGGTTCTACAGGATCGTATACTAGAATTTTCGTTGATGTAAACACTCCAAAGTATCTGACTTATTACTGTCAGACTCATGGAATGAACATGAAGGGAAATATTTTCTTTGATGAGCAATCAATCTCGAAGATTTACATGATGACTCAGCACGAGAATGGATTCTCGACTGGTACTGATTTCTATGTTGTTAATACAGTTTCTCCAAAGGTTGTAGAGGTTGTTGATCCAACTGCTACTGCACCTGATGGTCGTGGATATATTGATACTGTTCAATCATTGAACATTGATGCACAAGATACTAGAGGAATTCCTCTAGCAACAGCAACATCTCAAGGTTATGACGCTCCAGAACAAACTGGTAACCAACTGATTGGTTATAAGGGTTCTTATGAGCTACAGATCAAGTCTAAGAACGTTGATTACTCAACAAACACTATTACTTTTGATGAAGATCACAAGTTACATGATGGTGCTGCATTGTACTATTATCCAATGCCTGGTGATAAACCAATTGGTGGTTTGATGAGATCACAGGTTTATTATGTAAAGGTTGTAAGTTCTAAGTCAATCAGACTACACAATGCAGGTGTAACCCCATCATACTACAGCAGTGGAGTCAAGATCGATAAGTTCGATGACTGGGATTATCCAGTTACTCTAAGAGAATGGGCATTCACTGGAATGCGTCAAGCACAAACAGCAGAGTATACCACAAACTATACTCAAGATATTCGCTATGGTATGTCTCATGCTATCTCTAAAGATGGTAGAACATGTGCTATCGGTGGTAGATATTCTGATGATGGTGCTACAGACCGTGGACAAGTTTGGGTTTATCAGAAGAACCCATTCAATAATGAGTGGGAGTATTATCAAAGATTCCAGGCATACACTTCTGCATCAACATCACAGTATTTTGGTCATGCAGTTGCTCTAAACAAAGACGGTACAAGACTTATCGTTGGTGCTCCAAGAACTGACCGTGGTACTACAGATACTGGTTCATGCTACGTCTATGATAGAGGTAAGGCTTTTGCTAGCATGACTGGTCCAGAAGATTATACTAACTACTACAAAGGTAGTTACCAGTCTTTCACTGGTAGACACGTATTTGAAGTTAATGATATCGGTGGTATCGACAATGATTCATCCTCTTATATGGGTGTTACACTAGATATCAATGATCTAGGAGATTACTTCATTGTTGGTATTCCAAGAAACGATGAAAACGGTGGTCAATCTGGTGTTTGTGTTGTTGCACATCAAACAAACTTCAATACAAATCACGAAAGAAACGGTGGTTCTGGTTCTGGTGAAACTTATGACTATGAAAAGGTTGAACCTAGCGATGGTAGTTTAAGTGGTGATGACTACTTTGGTGCAACAGTCAAGATGGCTGGAGATCATTCCAAGATTGTTATCGCTTCTGTTCGTGAGGATCAAACTCAATCTGATTCTGGTTCGGTTTACGTCTTCAATAGAGGAAGCGGCAATACTTGGTCTCAGGCACAGAAAATCAGTTCTCCTGCACCATCATCATCTGCATACTTTGGACAATCAATTGGATACTCCAAAGACACTATGTGGTTGGGTATTGCAGAACCAAGACAAGAGACTACTCGTGGTAACGACATGGGTCAAGTCCACATCTACAACTGGGATTCTGGTACTGGATCGTATGTCTGGAAGCAAACTCTAGAGTGTCCAGAAGGAACTACAAACTGGGCAGATGGTAAGTCTTCAATCCACTTTGGTGGTAACGAAGTTGACGGTGATAACCCCAATGGTTCAGGTAAAGGTCAAGGCGATGGTCTCGTCATGAGCTATGATGGTTCTGTAATGTGTATTGGTGCTCCTCAGTACGACATTAGAGACATCAGACCTAATAGTAGCTTTACTGGTACTAGTATTACAACTTACAGTAATGTCGGTGCAGCATTCACATATCGTTTGAATGATGCTAAGACTGGATATGATAATGACGGTAAGATCCTTTGCGACTACAGTCATGATGGTAAGTTCGGTGTATCCATGGCTATGGATGAGCACGGTGAAGAAATGGTTATCGGCGCACCAGGCACTAACATTCGTTACGACGATAGCACATATAACGGTGGTTGCTCGATGTTCTACAGTAGAGCACATAGTGCTAATGATTCATCTGAAACTCCATCTGCAATTTCCGCAGTTGGATCTGATACACTAACAATTAGTGCTTCAGTATACAATACTCTGAAAGATGAAGATGTAGTTCTTTACTATCATGCTCCTGCTGCATCTGCTGATGGTTCTGGTGGTGATCTACTAGTCAGTGGTACTAAGTATTACATCACTAAGAGAGGAAGCAATCAGATTAGTCTCTCCAGTACATTTGATCTTCAGAAAGCAGGTACATATCTAAACCTCAATTCTAATGCTGGTTCTGGTGTACGTAACATCAAGAAACTTCCTAGAGGTGCTACCTTTGATAGAGGAAACCACAGATTCGCTCTCTGCTATAGAATCCAGAGAGAAGAGAAGGATGGTACATACCAGTGGTACTACAGAACCATGTACTGGAAGCTTCAAGACGAAGCAGATGGTTCTTATCTAAACAGTGTTGGTGCTGCAGGCATTACATATGGTTCTGGTTATGACCTTTATCAGTATGGTGCTAACTCCTACGGTCTAGCAGGTTCTGGTGGATATGTTGGAAACGCTAGTAACGTTGAAAATAGCATGATCTTCCATACCTACAGACCTGGAATTGGATATCCACGTCATAGAAAGAGAATTGAAAACACTGGACATAGATTCAGAGGTTGGAGAGCAGAAGCTCATAACCAAGGATGGGCACAACACGAAACTAATGAAGGTTGTATCTATCCACAGACCAAAGGAATTACAGGTCATAGAGGTGATCCACTTCTACAACCAAGAAACGTCTCTGCAGAGAGAAACTTCTACGGTCCTTATGGTACTTCAGGAGATTCATCAATTGCTCCTGGTAACTGTGCATACTATAATGATAATGCAAACCCATATACAAATGGAACTACCCTAGATGGTCAGATCCAAATCTATGGTAACAACAGAGAGTGGAGATCTTACAACAGAGAACAAGATGTTGATAACTGGACTAATGATTGGAGTGGTTCAATGTACTGGATGCCTTTGGCTAAGGTCAATGATCAAGACACAATCTATTCTCCAAATCACAACCTAATCACTAATGAGCAGTTAACGTTTAACGTTTTAACTGGTGAGTCAATCACTTATAACAACAGCACTGGGTGGAATACCAGCTCGATGGGTGAACTAAACAACGGCACTACCGTATATGTTGAGGTTGTTGATGATAACCGATTCAGACTCAAGACATCACTCGCTGGTCAACCTCTAAGACTGCTCCAACTACCTGGAACATATTCACTAACAGGTACAATTGATAACCCCAAGAGAAACTCAATTTATGTTGATGATCACCAGTTGTCTGAAAACAACAAGGTTATCTACAGCAATGAGGGATCTGCACTTATCAGTGGTCTAGTTGATGGTGGTACATATTACGTTGATGTTATCAATGGTGATAGATTTGCACTAAGAGACTCTGCTTCTGTTGCCTTTACTGGTAGAGCAAGATCTCTCAACACAAACAGTGCTCCCGCCAACCAAACCAGAATTACTAGACTATCAATTACTTCTGGTCTATCCATTGGTATGAAGGTTGATCTAATTGCAAATACTCAGGGTCTAACCCAAGAAGGTGAATACGAGATCACTAATGTTAACTTCACTACTGTAAACGCAGATAGTAACTATATCGAAGTCGATAATCAGTGGGGTGGTACTGCTACTTCACTAGTAAGTGATGTTTCGTTTGCTGCTGCTGTCTCTTCTGAGGTTCTATCTGGTACTGGTGCTGGTCAGCAAGCATTTGAAGATCAGACTTCTGACTTCGGTGTTTCTGACGGTGGTTATAAGAACACTGTTATTATCGATGAGAAGACTCTTGAAATTAACGTTCCATTTAAGGTACGTCCTACCAAGAAACTCTTTGATACCAGCAGTGCAGTAGATGTACTAAACAACTCATTCACGATCAACGATCACTTCTTTGTAACTGGTCAAAAAGTTATCTATTCTAACAATGGCGGACTAGATATTGGTGGTCTAACGAACGATACTGATTACTATGTAATTCAGCAGGATGATAATCAGTTCAAACTTGCAGAGACAAGAGCACAAGCAGAAGCAGGTACTGCTATTTCAATCACGCAGGTTCCTGGAGTACCACAGAACCATCTGTTCACTCACGCTAACGTTGCTGGTCGTGTTCTTGGTGCTGGTAGACTCGATATTACCAATGGTTCCAGAAGAATCCTTGGTACACAAGGTGATGCTACTTACACCGATACTTCCTTCAAGCGTTACTTCAAAGTTGGTGATGTTATCCGTGTCCTAGACACAAACACCTCACCTTCAACCATCCACCAGCGTCTAATCACCGCAATTAAGGATGACTTTGAAATGCTGGTTGACGAACCATTTACATTTACCGACCAAACCGCTCAATACTTTATTGATACTCTTGTTTATGTACGTCCTGATGGATACTATCTCCACAGACCATTTGACGGTGGTATGGAAATCGGTTCATCCAAGTCTCCAGATGGTCTAATCTGTCGTCAAACACGTAAGTATTTCCGTTATCAGTCAGGTAAAGGCATCCAGACCTCACTCGCTATTAACTTCAATCCAAAGATCTCTGCTAAGTCAATGTCTTACAGACAGGTCGCTGGTGATGTTTATGGTAATATCGAGAACTACGGCGTTTCTAACGCTCCTGGTGATACTGCATGGGTATTCACAGGAGACGCTTCTGGAAACAATATCAACATTACCCTCAAGGCAGGTGATAAGTTGAATATTGCGGTTGCTAGTGGATCAGATAATCTCTGGATTACTTCTTCTACTGCAACTACTGGTCTTGGACCAAACTACGCTGATAACATCAACGTTGGTATTACAAATAACGGTACTAACAATGGTACTATCGAGTGGGATACAGACAGCATTACCGCTGGTACATACTACTTCATCTCTCAGCAAAACCCAGTTGCAATGCGTGGTGAGATTACTATCACTGACGCAGCAGATGGTGCTAAGAACAGAATGGTTGTTGTAACAAGATATCCACATAGTGTACAAGAGAACACCAACATTATTGTTGATGACTCGGATGATGCAGAATTCAACAGCGGAAGTAACGGATGGAGAGTCATTCGTATTGTTGACGACTTCACGTTTGAAGTTGACCTCAAGACTCTAATTCCAACAGTTAACAACGCAACTGGATTCCTAGGATATCATATCAAGCAATGGCAGAACTCTGCAGTACGCTGTGGTATGTTTGACTTCCAGAATGGATTCTTCTTTGAATTTGATGGCACTGATATCTTCTGTGTAAGAAGATCTTCTACTCAGCAGATGACTGGTTCGGTTTCTGTTGAAAGAAACAGCAACGAAGTTACAGGTCTAGATACGAAGTTCACCACTCAACTTGGTTTCGGTGATAAGGTCGTTATCCGTGGTCAAACCTACAAGGTTGTTAAGGTTACTTCCGACACAACCATTAAGATTCAACCTTCTTACAGAGGAACCACAACTGATAACGTCTTGATCTCCAAGACAGTTGATACTAAGGTTGCACAGTCTAGTTGGAATATCGATCACTGTGATGGAACTGGCGAGACTGGTTACAACCTAGATCTCACCAAGATTCAGATGGCGTACATGGATTACTCCTGGTACGGTGCTGGTAAGATCCGCTTCGGATTTAAGGATCAGAACGGACACGTCAAGTACGTCCACGAGTTCAGACATAACAACCGCCTCACCGAATCTTACTTCCGTTCAGGTAACCTACCTGCACGTTATGAGATCGAATCTAGCGGTATCTCGTCTCACACACCAACCCTGTTCCACTGGGGTACTTCGGTCATGATGGATGGTATGTTCCAAGATGACGATGCTTACCTATTCACTGCATCTGGTCAGGTTCTCAAGTACACCAACGAAGACTCTGTTGCTATTACTACCAACTCTAACAACTCATATGTACGCTCACAGAGAGTTTCTAACCTCTATAAGCACTACATCGTTCTTAGATTTGGTACAACGGGTGCAACAGCACAAACTGCTCAAGCAGCAGCACCTGTTGGTACTTACCTCTATAATGATTCTATCACTGGTTACCTTTCTGGATTCTTCTCAGATGGTCGTCCAGTCTCCGCATACAGTGAAACTAGACTATACTCAAATGAGTATCGTGCTTCTGTTCTATTCTATGATGGTACTGAGTCTGAACTCAGCTACTCACCATACAGATCATACAGAGGTACAACTGGTTACCTAGATGAAACAGCAAACAAAGTTCCTGGTGCAACAACCTTCTATGCAGGTGCTCCTCAGGGCGATCCAAACGTTGTTGAGTCTAATATTCCTATTATCTCAATTCGCTTGGCTCCATCGGTTGACTCCTCAATCCAAGGTCTACTTGGTGAAAGAGAAATCGTTAACAGAATGCAACTTAAGTTGAATGCGATTGATATCCAGACAACTTATGAAACTGAGATCGAACTCCGACTCAACGGTGCTCTAAGTTCTGACTCCTGGTATGCTGTTGACTCACCTTCACTATCACAACTTATCGCTCACGAAAAAGGTGATACAATTTCAGGTGGTCTTAAGGTCTTCACCTTCCGCGCAGCGGGTGGTACGACAGGCGCAGCAGAAACCACGACTCTTGACCTATCGAAACTGATTGACCTCGGTAACTCGATTCAGGGTGGAGACGGCGTATTCCCTAACGGTCCTGACGTTCTAACAATTGTTGCGAACATCATCGACTCTTCGGATGTTAGCTCCGCTCAACCTTACACAGTCTCTGGTAAGATCTCCTGGGCAGAATCTCAGGCATAATCTTCCAAACACACTGTTAATCATAAATACCCCTAGGAGACTAGGGGTATTTTTTTGTGGCTCAACCATCCAGTAGATCAGATTTAAGGGACTACTGCTTAAGGCAGTTAGGATTTCCTGTGCTTGAAATTAACTTAGATGATGATCAAATTGATGATGCTATCGATGACGCTCTTCAATATTACAGAGAACGTCACTATGATGGTTCGGAAAGAATGTATCTAAAACATCAGTTCACTGCTGATGATGTTACTAGATTTACTTCTTCTGACGAGACAGAAACCACAGCAGCTCCAGATGCTACGACATGGGAAAATAGAAATAATTTTCTTGAGATTCCTGATCATGTATTTGGTATTTCCAAAGTATTCGGTATCAGTTCTGCGTTTGTTCGTAACAGTTTGTTCGGACTAAACAATCAATATTACCTAATGGATCTGTTCTCATATACATCGGGAACTGGTCTAGCATTTGGTGGTGTTGATATGGTCAACTATTACATGGTTAAGTCTCATTTCGAGACTATCGACATGATTATCAATACTGGTGCTCTGGTTAATTTTAGATTTAATATTAGACAGGATCGCCTTTATATTGATATCGATCCAGATAGAGTTACAGAAGATCAATACCTTCTAATCGAATGTTATAGAGCATTAGATCCCCAAGATTTTACCAAGGTTTATAACGATCCTTTTGTTAAAAAGTATGCTACTGCTCTATTGAAGAGACAGTGGGGACAAAACCTAATCAAGTTTAATGGAGTTCAACTCCCTGGTGGTGTATCCATGAATGGTAGAGAGCTCTATCAAGATGCTCTCAATGAGATTCAAGCGTTGATGGATGCATCTTCCAGCACATATGAATTACCACCTCTGGATATGATCGGATGAAAAAGGTATACTTTCCTCAAAACGGTGGTATTTCCACTGAACAAAATCTAGTACAAGACTTGGTTGATGAGCAAATCAAGTTGTTTGGAACTGATGTCTATTATATTCCTAGAACTCTACTAAGGGATAAGACATTAGGAGAAGTTGTTCACTCTGAATTTAATCAGGCATACATGATTGAGATGCTTCTGATTAACGTAGAGGGATTTGGTTCGCCTTCAGAATTCATCAGTCAGTTTGGTGTTCGCATTACTGACGAAATCAAGTTTGTCTTATCGAAAAGAAGATGGGAGCAATCACTAGTTCCCGCTCTCAGTCTTAATATAACTACTAGACCAAACGAAGGAGACTTAATTTACTATCCTCTAACAGAGAATGCTTACGAGATTAAATTTGTAGAAAGAGAATCTCCATTTTATCAGTTAGGTAAATTATACTACTATGAAATTACTGCTGAAATCTACGAGCAGGGTAGCGATGAGTTTGATACTGGTGTTAAAGAGATTGATGAGATTGAACTCGATAATGCTGTTGCTACAACACTCAATCTTAGTATTCAAAGAACAACGGCAACTGGTACATCCACTCTTGATCCTAATGGTAACCTCAGTGGTATTTCAATAACTTCAGGTGGATCAGGATATAGATCTGCTCCAACGATTACAATTGACGCACCACCCACAGGGGGCACTCAAGCAACTGCTACGTGTACTATTGATAATGGATCTGTAAATGCAGTTACATTTACAGACTTTGGTAGTGGATATACAACCACACCATCAGTCACATTTGGTGCTCCAGATTTGGCGGCTGATTTTGTTGCTAGAGAATACATTGTTGCTGGTAATTTCTTAGATAGAGGTGGAGATAGAATCTGGTCTTCTGATGGATCAGGCACTGTTTATATTGAACACTCTGCTTCTTTTGATCCTATTTACGCTACAACAACCCAAGCAAAATATTTCTTCTGGTCATTTGAAGACAATAGACTGAAGTATCGTTACACATATAAAGGCACTACAGCAACTACAACAAAAGGAGAATTTTATTATGATTCTGCAAATAGCAGATATGTACTGAATGCTTATGAAGATACCAACACTAGTGGTACAAGAGCGCAGATGTATGATCTTGCTAGTGGAGTGATCGGAGAAGTTGGTGGATGGAACGGATCTACTCTAGAACTAGAAATGATCAATAAGACTGGTGACTTCCTAGATGGTGACTTGATTAGAGGCACTGTTTCTAATGCCCTATATACATTAGGCTCATTTAGTTCGATAGATAATCCCAATTCTGCATACGATCAGAATAAGACCATTGAAGATGGTGGCGATGAGATTATTGATTGGACTGAAGGCAACCCATTCGGTGAATTTGGTAATTTTACAGGTAGCTTCTGATGTTAGGCAATCATTTTTATAACGAAACTATTCGTAGAACAGTTATTGGTTTTGGTACGCTGTTCAATAATATAGAGATCAAGAAAAAAGATCCTACAAACGGAGAAGTTATTGAATCTGAAAAAGTTGCTTTGGGATATGGACCAAAGCAAAAGTTTTTGTATCGTCTTTTTGAGAATGAAACAACTCAGAAAGTTGCGATCACAATGCCTCGCATGTATTTTGAGATGACTGGTATTTCATATGATCAGTCTAGAAAGACAAGTCCCATTCAAAAGTATAAGTCTGTTATAGAAGATAATGGTAATGAACTGAGAGTTCAATATGTACCTGTTCCATATACGTTGAGTTTTGAACTTGGTATCTTATCTAAAGATCAAGATACTGGTCTTCAAATTTTAGAGCAGATTCTTCCATACTTCCAACCATCATTTAATATTACATTGAAGATGATTCCTGATATGGATGAGAAGAGAGATGTAGCAGTTACTCTTAATTCTGTAAACCTCGAAGATGAATGGGACGATAGTTTCTTGAATAGAAGGATGGTTATTTACACCCTTCAATTCTCTGCTAAGTCATATCTCTATGGTCCATACAACAAAGCAGATATTATCAGACAAGCAACTATCTATGAAACTCTCGGTACAAAGGCAGTTGGAAGAAGAGCTGCAGAACTTACATACACACCAAAGGCAACCACAGATCTCAATCAAGATGGTCAAGTCGATGCTAATGATGATCTGATCGTCACTGCAGATGATGACTTTGGATTCAACAGCGGGTTTAATATCTTATGAGCAAGTTTGAAGATAACATGGAAGACGCTTTCGATATCGAAGTAAAGGTAGAGGAAAGCAAACCAATTAAACCAAAACCAGAGAAGGTTGATAAAGACGACCGCACAAAAGACTATGAGTACACGAGAGGAGAACTCTACTCCCTCATAGATCAGGGTCAGGAGGCGGTCAGAGGTGCCTTAGAGGTCGCTCAGGAGTCAGGGCACCCAAGAGCGTATGAAGTCGCTGTAGCGG
>VMBT01000969.1_pt1 | contig 15587 bp, 14 predicted proteins | sample 4404301 | NCBI WGS metagenome assembly VMBT01 (sample SAMN12238535, study PRJNA552566) | marine metagenome | isolation source: Coastal seawater | place: USA: coastal Georgia, Sapelo Island | collected 2008-08/2009-08
CCTAAATCATATACAGCTATTTTTTTTCCACCTTTTTTATCAAGACCATAAGCTAGCGAAGCGGCCGTTGGTTCATTTATAATTCTTAAAACTTCAAGACCAGCAATTTTACCCGCATCTTTTGTTGCTTGTCTTTGAGCATCATTAAAGTAAGCTGGAACTGTAATCACTGCTTTAGTCACTTCTTGACCTAAATATTTTTCAGCAGTCTCTTTCATTTTTTGTAAAACAAAAGCTGATATTTGAGAAGGTGAATACTTTTGTCCTTTAGCTTCTAACCAAGCTTCACCTTTATCAGATTTAATAATTTTATATGGAACTTTTCCAATATCTTTTTTAACAGATTCGTCTTCAAAATTTCTTCCAATTAATCTCTTAGCAGCAAAAATAGTATCTTGAGCGTTTGTAACTGCTTGTCTTTTTGCAGGCTGACCGACTAATTTTTCATTGTTTTCTAAGAACGCAACAATTGATGGTGTTGTTCTAGCTCCTTCAGCATTTTCTAATACTTTTGCTTGAGAGCCTTCCATAATGGCTACACAAGAATTTGTTGTTCCAAGATCTATTCCTATTACTCTGCTCATTTTAATTTTTTCCTTTTATTTATTGTTCGTATATGGGTGCTAATTACTGGTCTACAAGATCTAAAATTTACTTTTTTTCCTCTTTTTCCGCTTCCTTTTCCTTGTTTTCATTAGTTTTTTTCTTTGCTATTGCTACAAATGAAGGCCTAAGCAATCTTTCTTTATAAAGATAACCAGCTTGAATTTCTTGAAGTATAGTTCCTGGGTTTTTAGTTTCGTCTTCAATTTCCAACATTGCCTGGTGGAAATTAGGATCAAAGGTTTCATTTAAACACTTAATTTTTTTAATATTATTTTTTTCAAATATTGAAATTAAGTCTTTTTCTATAATTTTAATATTTTCTAAAAATTTATTTAGGTCTTTATTGTCTTTTAAACTTTCATCATTTTGAATAGATTGATGAGCTCTTTGTAGATTGTCTAGAACAGATAAAGTTTCTCTAGCAAAATTAAATCCACCATATTCAAAAGCTTCTCTAGTTTCTTTTTCATACCTTCTTCGTTGATTTTCAACTTCAGCTAAAGTCCTTAAAAGTTTATCTTGAGATTCTTTTAATTGATCTTCTAATGATAATTCCTTGGTTTCTTCTTTCGCTTCAGTTTTAGCGGTTTCGCTATTTTCCGTAGCGTCTTTAATTTCGTTATTTTCTTTATCGTTTTCGCTATTCATAACTGCTATATAGGCTCTAAAAATGAAATTACTAGATAAAAACAAAGATATTAAAAAAATATTAATTGGAACTCATAATAAAGGAAAAATTAGAGAAATTAGTTATTTAATTAAGAATAAAATCAAAAAAATTACGCCCTTTGATTTAGGTATAAAAAGTCCAAGAGAAACTGGAAAAACATTTAAGCAAAATGCAGAACTAAAAGCTAAATATTTTTATAACAAATCTAAAATTGTATCTATATCGGACGACTCAGGTTTAAGCATTAAGTGCTTAGATAATAAGCCTGGTATTTATTCAGCAAGATGGGCAAAAAAATATGGCAGTTTTCATAAAGCCATGAAACGAATAATTGAGCTTGTTCATCATAAAAATAATAATAGAAATTACGAAGCCACTTTTTTTTGTGCATTAACCTTACAATTAACTAATAAAAAGAAAATTTCAGTTTTGGGCAAAATTGATGGATCTATTTCTAGTAAGATTATCGGAACCAAAGGGTTCGGTTATGACCCCATATTTATACCTAAAGGTCATAAGAAAACATTTGGGCAGATGAACAAAAGAAAAAAAATATTAATGGATCATAGATTTATAGCTTTTAAAAAATTAAAAGCTAAAATTAATATTCTTTAAATTTATTATCTTCAATTTTGTAGATTTTTAAATCTTGTAACAATTTATTGTCTGTAAAATAAAATGTGCCAATTTTACCTTTAATTTTATCTTTAATATAAAAATCGCTGATTGAATTAATTCCGTTATTTTTATTCCAGACATAATAAATTAAACCCAATGCATCATAAGCTAATATACTTATTTCATCAGGCTTTAAGTCGTAGGTTTTGAAGTAAGTTTCATTATATTTTTTAAATTGCTTCATGTTGATTGATGGAAAGTATAAGTTTTTAATTGAACCTTCTTTGAAAACAGTTTCATCAAACCATTGGTTAACAGTAGTAAATAAGACTGATCTTTCATCAACATCTGTATAAGCAAGAGAAGAAAGAACACTTTTTAAACTATTTCCAAAATCAATAATGATAAGTGAGTCAAAGTTAACGTTTCCTAGGGTATAGAGCTGATCTAAAATTGCTAACTCCCTTTCAGATTGAGGGTCTTCTTTGTCTTCTAAGGCTTTTTTTCTAGCTAAAAGATTTCTTTTTCTTTGATCGTAGTTTGTAAGTTTTTCTATTTCCCCAGTAAGAATAGTAGCATCTGGGCTATATTTAAATACTTTGTAATTATCTAATTTTAGAGATTTAATTTTTTCATCAATAAATTTTTCATAATCATTTTTAGGATAGAGAATTACAGTTTTTGTTTTTTTTTCCTTTTCTAATAAATTTTTAATAGCAAGAATTTGAGACTCAAGACTTATTCCTATGTTAATTGTATTTTTTGAGATCTTAGGATTTTTATTTGAAAGTGAAATAAATATTGTTTCATTATATTTTTCCAGTTCATCAGAGAATTCAGAATTTGGAGGTCCTATGATTACTTTGACATTATTGTTGATTAATTCTTTAATTGCTAAATTTAATTTTTCTTTATCATCAGAACCACTATCTCGCGGTATAATTACAATATCTTTATCGTCTATTTCATCTAAAGCTAATTGAGTTGATAGCAAAAGAGAGTTTCCCAGTTCTTGGTATTTTCCTGAAAAAGGTACAAGTAAACCAATTTTAAGTTTACCATCTTCTTCTGAGCTAAATAAATTATTATTAAATAGTATGAAAAGATAAGATAAAAATATAAATAAGAATTTAATCACTTTTTTTATGAAAAATTTTTCTAAAGGATTATACATTGTAGCTACTCCAATCGGTAATTTAGACGATATAACATTTAGAGCTTTAGATGTATTAAAAAATTCTGACATAATTTTGTGTGAAGACACCCGAAGATCTTTAAAATTATTAAATCATTTTAAGTTAAAAAAAAAATTAGTTTCTTATCACAAGTTTAATGAGCAAAAAGAATTAAGTAAATTGATTGAATATCTGAAAGAGGGCAAAATTTTGTCTTTAATTTCTGATGCCGGGACTCCAATTTTATCAGACCCAGGTTTGATGTTAGTTAAAGCTTGCATTGAAAATAATATCAATATTTCTTCAATACCAGGACCTTCAGCTATAACTACAGCAGTAACAATATCAGGTTTTGATGAAAAATATCTTTTCTTTGGTTTTTTACCAAAAAAAGAGAATGAATTAGTTAAAACTTTAAGCCAACTAAAAGATATAGATTTTTCAATAGTTTTTTTTATACCAGCTATAAAAATAAATTTTTATTTAGATTTTTTTAAACAATTCTTTAATGACAGGGATATTTTGATTGCTCGAGAAATGACTAAATTACATGAAACTTTTTATAGATCTAAAGTAAAAGATATTGAATTGTTCAAACAAAGCTTAAAAGGTGAATTGACCGTTGTAATTTCAAAAAAAAATATTAATAATGTTTCATTAACTAACGAAGAAATAATTTTAGAAGCAAAAAAATATTTAAAAAAATATACCTTAAAAGATGTTGTTGAACTTATTTCGAAGAAAGAGAAAATTTCAAAAAAAAAAGTATACGATATTTGTCTTAAATTAAAAAATGATTAAAAAATTTCTCATAATATTATCACTTTTTTTGATTACGAGCTGCACAGGTAACGTAACTAAGTTTGGCACAGGTGTTCGAATTGGCTTTGATCCAAGAACAGTCGGAATGCAAATAGATGACACGATAATGCAAAAAAATTTGGTTGCTCGATTAACACTGACTGAAAAAAAATATTTTTTATCTATTCAAGTTGAAGTATTGGACGGAAGAATATTTTTAACAGGAAAAGTAGACGAACCAGAGGAAAAAATAAAGATAACCAAGTTAGCTTGGGAAACAAGCGGCGCTCGTTCTATTCATAACGCTATAGAAATAAAAGGAAAATCAAATTTTAAAAGTACAGCTAAAGATATTTTAATTACTACTCAGCTTAGAACTGCTATGATTTTTAATAAATCAATTAGTGCTGGCAATTATACTTTAGAGACAATAAATAAAAAAATTTATATATTTGGAATAGCTTTAGATGATAATGAAAGAAAACTTGTTTTAGCAGAAACAGAAAAAATTCGTGACGTTGAAGAAGTAATTCCAACTATTTTTACTGTTCCTGAACTAAGTAGAAATAAAACTTAATTTTTATAATCAATTGCTTCAGAAGAATAAGCAGCTACTGATGCTAAATTTAATATATCAGATGGTGATGATCTTAGTGGAGCAACTTCTATAGGTAAATTCAAGCCAATCAATAATGGTCCAATAATTCTTGCACCTGCTAAAGTTTTCATTAATTTTACAGAGATAGAGGCACTGTGAAGGGCTGGCATTATCAAAACGTTTGCGCTTCCTACAATTTTTGAAAAAGGATATATTTCTTTATATTCAGGATTTAGTGCTACATCTGGCTGCATTTCTCCATCAAATTCAAAATCTACATTTTTTGTTTTAATTAGTTCAATTGCTTCTCTTACATGCTTAGTTCTTTCTGTAGTTGGTTTTCCAAAAGTTGAGTGAGATAGAAAAGCAACTTTAGGATCAAAACCAAATAATCTTGCTATTCTAGTGCTGGATATAGCAATTTGCACTAATTGCTCAGCAGTCGGGTTGTCATGTACATTGGTATCAGCAATAAGTACAGTTCTTCCACGTGAGACCATAAGGCTTAGACCGAATACTATTTCTCCAGGTCTTGCTTCTGTAACTTTTAAAAGTTTTTCCATTGTTGCTGCGTGGTGCCTTGTGCCACCAGTTACCATTGCATCAGCATCTCCATTAGCAACCATACATGTTCCCCAAGTTACACGATCATTTCTTACTAAATGATCAGCTTCTCTTTCTAGCATTCCACTTCTTTGAAATTTTTTATAAAGATAATTAGTATATTTTTCTCTTTTTTGATTATCTTTTGAGCTTACTATTTGAATATCAAAATTTCCATCAAGACCAATATTTTTTAATTGTTCTTTAACACGCTCTTCTTTACCAATTAAAATTGGTATTCCTAATTTTCTATTTTTAAAAGCAACTGCAGCTTTTAATATGTTAGGGTCTTCTCCTTCTGCAAATACTACTCTTTTTTGAGATTTCTTAATTTGCGTGTTTATACTTTGCATAATATTCATTGAAGGATCTAGTCTTCTAGATAGTTCCTCTTTATATTTTTCTATGTCTTCAATTTTTTTTCTTGCAACTCCAGTTTTCATTGCTGCCTCAGCTACTGCTGCAGGAATTACACTTATTAATCTTGGATCAAAAGTAGATGGAATAATATATTCTTTTCCATATCTAGGTCTTTCTCCACCATAAGCCGCAATTACTTCATCAGGTACTTCTTCACGAGCTAATTTTGCTATTGCATTAGCAGCGGCTACTTTCATTTCCTCATTAATTTCTTTTGCCCTTACATCAAGAGCACCTCTAAAAATATAAGGAAATCCTATTAAATTATTAACTTGGTTTGGATAATCTGATCTACCTGTTGCAACAATTGCATCATCTCTCACTTCATCAACTAGCTCAGGCTTTATTTCTGGATCGGGGTTCGCACATGCAAATATGATTGGATTTTTTGCCATTGATTTTACCATTTCTTTTGTAAGCATGTCTTTTGCAGATAGACCTAAAAATACGTCAGCTCCTTTTATAGCTTCAGCAAGAGTTCTTAATTTTGTTTCGCTGGCGTGAGCGGATTTAAATTGATCAACATCTTCTCGACCTTTGTAAATCACGCCTTTACGGTCACACATAATTACATTTTCATGTTTTACACCTGAATGTTTAAAGAGATTTGTACATGCAATTGCAGATGCACCTGCACCATTAACTACAATTTTTACATCTTTAATATTTTTTTTTGAAATATCTAAAGCATTAATTAATGCAGCAGTAGTAATAATGGCAGTTCCATGTTGGTCATCATGAAATATTGGAATGTCTAAAAGTTCTTTTAACTTCTGCTCAATGATAAAACAATCTGGTGCAGCAATGTCTTCTAAATTTATTCCACCAAAAGTATTTCCAATATTTTTTATTGTATTAATAATTTCGTTTGCATCTGAGCTATCAACTTCAATATCTATAGAGTCTATATCTGCAAATCTTTTAAATAAAACTGATTTACCCTCCATTACTGGTTTAGATGCCAAAGCACCTAAATTTCCTAACCCTAAAATTGCAGAGCCGTTACTTATTACGGCTACCAAATTACCTTTGCTTGTATAATCATAGGCTGCATCTGGTTTTTTTGATATTTCTAGCACTGGCACCGCTACTCCAGGAGAGTACGCTAATGACAAATCTCTTTTTGTAGTTAAAGGCTTTGAGGAGATGATCTCAATTTTGCCAGACTTTCCTTGTGTATGGAAGTCTAAAGCTTCTTTATCTGTGTAATGATCAATTTTAGATTTTTTTGCCATTTAAATTTAGTATGTAATATAAAAAGGATAAAATCATCAACTATTTATTAATTTTAAAAAATAATGAATCTATTATCGTCCACTTATATATTTAGTTTCTATACCTTACTTAGTAGGTTGCTCGGTTATTTTAGAGATATCTTGATTGCTAGCTTTCTAGGAGCTTCGATATATGCAGATGCATTCTTTGTTGCTTTTAGACTGCCTAATACTTTTAGAAGATTATTTGCAGAAGGCGTTTTTAATGCAGCTTTTATTCCAAGCTATACGGACGCCAATATCCTTGGCAAGAAGGTTTCAAAAAAATTTGCAGATGATGTGCTTAATTTACTTTTAATTATTTTATTATTTATTGTTTTAATTGTTGAAATATTTACTCCAACATTAGTTTATTTAATAGCACCTGGTTTTGATAATGACCCAGAAAAATTTAACTTAGCAGTACAATTAACTAAAATTACTTTTCCATTTTTATTATTTGTAAGTTTGTCTTCATTTTTTTCTGCAATTCTTAATACAAAAAATAAATTTGCAGCTGCCGCAGCTGCTCCTATTATTTTAAATATATTTTTAATATTAAGTTTATTTATTTCTTATCAATTTGATAAACAGTTTGAATATAATCTATCTTACGCAGTAACATTTGCAGGTTTATTTCAATTAATATTTTTAATTTATGTAACAAAAAAATATTATAAACCAAACATTAGTTTTCAAATTTCACTAAATCCAAGAGTAAAATTTTTTTTTAGTAAATTATTACCAAGTATCTTTTCTTCTGGTGTTACACAAATAAATATTTTAGTAGGTACGATTATAGCTTCCTTCGAAGCAGGTGCAGTTTCTTATTTGTATTATGCTGATAGAGTTTATCAGATTAATCTTGCGATTGCGGGAATAGCTGTAGGTACAGTTACATTGCCCAAACTTTCAAAAATAATAAAGATAGGCAATAAAAACAAAATTGACACATTACAAAACAGATCTTTAGAATTGTCTTTGCTCTTATCTATTCCAGCTGCGTTTGGCTTAGCGTTAGCCTCTGAAGAAATTATTAATGCTTTATTTGGTTATGGTTCATTCGGAGTAAAAGATATTAAATTAGCAGCCAGCGCTTTATATTATTTTGGTTTAGGGGTACCAGCTTTTTCTTTGATAAAAGTTTTGTCTAATTTCTTTTTTGTGAGAAACAATACGATAATACCTTTTTATATTTCTTGTTTTACAGTTTTTTTAAATGTTTCAATTTCTGTTTTATTTTTTAAAGATATTGGATTTGTTATAATTCCTATCGCCACATCAATTTCAACTTGGCTAGCAGTTGTAATTTATTTACTTTTATTATTCAGAAAAAAGTATTTCAAAGTATTTAATAATTTTTTCTTTAATATGTTAAAAATATTTTCTTCAGTAATTTTAATGAGTTTTTCATTGGTTAGCTTGATTAATTTTTTTGAGGATAAATTAATATACCATAACTTTTACAAGTCTTTTTATCTTGTAATGATTGTATTGATTTGTGCAGCTATTTATTTATTAACTGTAAGAATATTAGGATTATTAAAAAATAAAAATTTTAATTAAAAAATGAATAATAAAAAATTAGTATTCTCTGGTGTCCAACCAACTGGCAGCTTGCATTTAGGAAACTATTTAGGAGCTTTAAAAAATTTTGTTGATCTTCAAAAAAGCAACGAATGTATTTATTGTGTTGTTGATTTACATGCGATTACTGTTTTTCAAGATCCAACAGATTTAAAAAATAATATATTAGAGACCACAGCTGCTTTCTTGGCTTCAGGACTAGATCATAAAAAAAGTATTATTTTTAATCAATCAGCTGTAAGCGGTCATGCAGAGCTAGCTTGGATATTAAATTGTATAGCTCGAATAGGTTGGTTGAATAGAATGACCCAATTTAAAGATAAAGCCGGCAAAGATAGGGAGCAGGCAAGTGTGGGACTTTATATTTATCCAAACTTAATGGCTGCTGATATTTTGTTGTATAAATCGACACATGTACCGGTAGGTGCTGACCAAAAGCAGCATTTAGAATTATGTAGAGATATTGCACAGAAGTTTAATAATGATTTTAAAAAAGAAATTTTTCCAATTCCAGAGCCATTAATTCAAAAAAACATTTCAAGAGTAATGAGTCTTAGGGATGGAACAAAAAAAATGAGTAAATCAGATGAGTCAAATTATTCAAGAATTGATTTGAAAGACAGTGCAGATGAAATTGTAAAAAAAATAAAAAAAGCAAAATCAGATTCTTCTGCCATCCCAGACAATATGAAAGACTTAGAAAAAAAACCTGAGGCTTTAAATTTGATAAATATTTATGCCGATCTTACAAAAATAACTTTAGAAAAAGCTTTAATAGAATTAGCGGGAAAAGAATATTCATTTTTAAAAAATAAGCTATCAGAAGCTTTAGTCGAAGTGATTTGTCCTGTAGGAAAAAAAATGCAAGAATATTTAAAAGACAAAAGTTTTCTCGAAAAAGTTTTAAAAGACGGTACCGAAAAAGCTAATAAAATCGCTCAAGCCAACTTAAAAGAAATTAGAGATACGGTAGGATTTTTATAACCATAAGTGATATAATATTTAGATGATCATTACAGAACCAACACCCAACCCAGATTCTTTAAAATTTTTATCTGAAAAAAAACTATCTTCTATTGGCACAGAAGAGTTTCAAAAAAAAGATATTGGATCAATAAAAAACAAATTTGTTGCCAGCATATTGAATTTAAAAGGTGTGGAGCTTGTGCTTATTTCTGAACACTTCATGTCAGTTAACAAAGCAAAGAATATAAAGTGGGAAGACTTAAAACCTACAGTGATCGCTCATATAAATGATTATTTTGAAAAAAATAATGAACCAATTTTAAACCAAAATCAGACTAACAAAGGACAAAAGTTAAGTAATAATGAAATAGAAAGCAGAATTATAAAAGTTTTAGATACCAAAATTCGACCTGCAGTAGCAAGAGATGGTGGTGATATAAAATTTAAATCTTTTAAAGATGGAGTTGTTCAGGTAGAACTTCAAGGAAGTTGTTCTGGATGTCCAAGTTCTCTTATGACATTAAAACAAGGTGTGCAAAATCTTCTTTGTCATTATGTTGAAGAAGTAAATTCGGTAGAAGCTATTTAAAAATGAAAAGACAAACTAGTTATAGACAAAAGCTAATAGAGCTAGCCAAGATTTATAAATTAGATCAGGTTTTTGAATCAGGCTCTAGATTAACTACTTACGAAATCGAGCTAGTCTTGTTGAAGAATAAAGTTCCTATACCTATTAGGAGAAGTTATTTAGCACACTTGATTATTAATGAAATTATAGACCCTATCTATAATTCAATTAATAAAACAAGATTAGATATTATAGAAAGTATTAATAAATTTTTCAGAAGAATTATTAATAATACAAAAAGAAATTACTTCGATTTAATAGATGGTATTAATTCATTTTTTAGAAAAATTTATAAAGGAATAATATATTTTTTCTTTGATTTATATAAAGCAATAATTTTTAATATTAAAAATTTTTTTTCAATTATTTTTACTGCGATTATTGATGGGCTAAATAGTCTATATAATTTTAATGTAAACAGGAAAAATTTAGATAATCTTGTAAAAAAAGGAGCCTATGCTTCTTTGGTCTTAGTATTAGTTTATGGAGGGTTTTTTCTTAAAGGTTATATAACTGATAATTTAGATTCATTTAAAATTTCTGTAGAAATCAAATCAGATAAAGAAAAAAAAGAAGAAAAAATTGTTAAAGCACCAAGCCAAAAAACCAAAGATGAATTAATAAAAGAGAATGAGCCACAAAATAAGGAAACTGCAAAACTTCAAGAGGAATCAACAAATAAGAAAGAACTAGAAAAGGAAACTGCAAAACTTCAAGAGGAATACAATCCTAGTGATGACTATTCATTAAATACTCAAACCGTGATGAACTTGTTTGAGGATTTAGAATATAATTTAGACGAAGTTAGAGACATAAAACAAGTAAAACCTATTTATTTTACAAGACTTCCAAAAGACTTAGATCAAATTAGAAGTGTTACAAGAAAAAAAGAAACCTTTTTACAGATTGTTTTACCTTTAGTCGTTGCAGAGAATGAAAAAATCGAAAATGATCGTGAATACCTTTTTAAAATTATTACCGATAATGACACTGAGGAAAAAAGAGCATGGTTAAGTAAAAAATTTAGAGAATACAAAGTACAAGATCAAAGTATTAGTGAATTAATAGAAAAAATTGATATTGTACCCACATCAATTGCTTTAGCTCAAGCAGCTAAAGAAAGTGGTTGGGGTACATCAAGGTTTGCACTAGAAGGCAATGCAATTTTTGGTCAATGGACGTTTAATGGCGTTGGCATTGAGCCCCTAGAAAAGGATGATGATAAAACGCACAAAATTTTAAAGTTTCCAATTCTAAGAGCTTCGGTAAAAGCTTATATTACTAATTTGAATACACATCCTAGTTACAAAGGTTTTAGAGAAAAAAGACAAGAAGCAAGAGATAGAAACAAAAAACCTTCAGGTATAGATTTAATTGATGAGTTAGAAAGTTATGCAGAAACAGGTAAAGAATATACTAAAATTTTAAAACAGATTATTGAACAAAATAATTTAGAAGAGTTTGAAACAGTAACTATAAATAACTCGCAAAAAGAAAATCAGTTAAAACTTTAGAGATTAGCGATAACAAACTGTATTCCTAACCATCTCCAAGAACCATCTTCTTCTCTTAATGAGCAATTAATACGCCCTCTTTCAGTCGTGTATTTGCCAGTTAAATTTACCTTAAGTTTATAATCATCAATAAACTCAATATCTGATTTTTTCCAAGTATCTAATTCGTTTGAATAACAATTAATTAAATTTAAGTTTTTATTTTCTTCATAAAAATCTATTGTTACTTTAGGTGGGTTATTATTATCTTGTATGTAGTTATCACTGGGAGTTATAGACTTAAATTTAAAAGGAATAGTTTTTAAGATTGTTTCAAATCTTTTAATTTCACCATATGTTTCATTAATTGGAAATCTAGGTATTTCATAAATATCTTTTGTTTCATCTGCTACCCCAGAATGTTGACCAAAAGCAAATTTAAAACCATAATCTTTAACTATTCTTTTAAAGCCAAGGCTATACTCTCCAAATGGATATGAAAAAAATGTGGAACTAGGTTTTAAATTATTTTCAAAATCTTTGTTGGCAAGTTTAATGTCGTCAATAATTTCCTGATCAGATTTGTCGACTAAATAATCATGTGAGTATCCATGATTTCCAATATGCACAAAAGGTTCTTTAGAAATTTCTTTCAGTTGATCCCAATTCATGTAGCCTCTGCTTCCTACCTCTCTAGTATTAACAAATAGTATAAAAGGGATTTGTTCTTTTTTTAAAAGAGGCCAAGCATTTTCATAAAAAGAACTAAAAGCGTCATCAATTGTTATAAGTAATTTTTTTGATTCTTGATCATTTTTTAAAGAATCTTCAAATTCTTCAGCTGATATAAATTTAAAATTGTTTTTTTTAATTAAATCTAGTTGTTTTATAAAATCACTCATTTTAATATTTGTTGAAGGGTACCTGTTTTCATCAAACCGATGATACATAAGAACAATTACACCTTTATCTTTTACGTTTGCAGATAGGTGGTCAATAGGAGTAATAATAAAAATTATTAATAATATGAGTAAGAATTTTTTAATCATTAACTGCACGGGAAAAAATGACTCCATTGCTTTATTAAAAGAGAATAGCTTTTTTATTAAAGATCTACAAACCAATAAAGTTAAATATGAGTTATTAAATCTTGAAATTTTAGATTTATTAAAAAATAAAAAAACCATTCTAGATAGTAATTTTTCTATTCTTGTAAATACTGGACCAGGTAGTTTTTCAGGGATTAGGATAGCTTTAGCTGTCGCTAAGGGGATACACTTGACTAATAAAATAAACATATTTGCATATAATAACTTTTTATTAAATGCAGTTACGTGCTTACAAAAAAACCAAAAAGTTATTTCAATACAAAAAACAAATAATTTTTTTTATAGTATTCAAATAGATTTAAAAAATAAAACTGTTAGCTCACCAATTTTAGTTGATTTTAAAAAACTCCAAAATGGAAATGATACAATTGTGGTTCCCAAAGAAGAAAAAATAGAAAGTAACTTTACGTCATTGGACAAGCCACAAGTTCATTTTGGTGAAATAGACCTAAAAAACTTAAGCTTTTTAATAGATAATAATCTATTAGAAAAAAAATTGATTAGACCAATATATTTGAGTTAAGTTAATATTTTATGAATAATATTGAAGAAAAATGTGTTGCAAAAGGAGTTAGGTTAACAGAGCAAAGAAAAGTTATTGCTCAAGTTATGTCCGAAGCATCTGATCATCCAGATGTTGATGAATTGCATAAAAGGGTAAATAAAATAGATAAAAAAATTAGTATTGCTACAGTTTATAGAACCGTAAAACTTTTAGAAGAATCAGGAATTGTTGAAAAACATGATTTTAAAGGTGGCAAGGCCAGATATGAAGAATCACCTGATGAACATCATGATCATTTGATAGATATAAATAGCGGTGAGATTGTTGAATTTGTAGATAAAGAGATTGAAAAATTACAAGTCAAAGTAGCAGAAAAATTAGGTTACAAACTAGTAGATCATAAGCTTGAACTTTATGGTTCAAAAATAAAAAAATAAATTGTCAAAAAAAATATTTATTAAAACTTTTGGTTGTCAAATGAACGAATACGATAGCAATCGTATTTTAGACTTAGTTAAAAATATTGGTTATACACCCACTACAAATTTATCAGAGGCTGACTGCTATGTTCTAAATACTTGTCACATCAGAGAAAAAGCAACAGATAAAGTTTATCACGATATTGGCAGAGTAAAGAAGGAATTTAAAAATAAAAAAAAACCTATTGTTTTAATTACTGGTTGCGTGGCCCAAGCAGAGAATGAAGAGATGCTTAAAAAAGAGAATTATATTGATGGTGTAATAGGACCACAATCTTATCATCAAATACCTAAGATTCTTAATTCATACAACCAAAAGAAATTTGAAAATAATTTTACAGATTTTGAAGTTATAGAAAAATTTGACAGTTTGAATTTAGTAAAAAATTCTAACTCAAAAGTTTCTTCATTTTTAACTATCCAGGAGGGTTGTGATAAGTTTTGTCATTTTTGTGTAGTACCCTATACAAGAGGACCTGAATATTCACGTCCATTTAAAGATATTATTGTTGAAGCAAAACAGCTGATAGAGAATGGTTCTAAAGAAATTACATTACTTGGTCAAAACGTGAACGCTTATGTTTTTAAAGATAGCTCCAGAACTTATAATATTTCTGATTTAATTAATGAGCTTAATTCAATAGAAGGGCTTAAACGTATTAGATATACAACTTCACATCCTTTAGATGTTTCAAACGATTTAATCGAAGCACATAAATGTTGTGAAAAATTAATGCCTTTACTTCATTTACCTGTTCAAAGTGGCTCATCTAAAATTTTAAAATCGATGAACAGAAAACATAACATAGAGCAATATTTACAAATCATAAATTTATTAAGCAATGCAAAACCAAATATTAAGTTTTCATCAGATTTCATAATTAGCTATCCTGGAGAAAATGAAGAAGACTTTAATCAAACAATTAATTTAGTTAAAAAAATTAAATTTATAAATTCATTTTCTTTTATTTTTAGTGCTAGACCTGGAACACCTGCTGCAAAATTAGATGCAGTAAATAGTGAAATATCAAAAAAAAGATTAATACAACTGCAGCAATTATTAGAACAAAATAATTTTGAATTTAAGCAAAGTTTTCTAAATCAAACAACAGAAGTGCTTGTTGAAAATAAATTACAAAAAAATAATCAATATTTTGGTAGAGACAGGTTTTTAAACCCTGTAATTATAGAAAGTCCAAAAGATATCACTGGTAAAATTATTAATATTCAAATAAGTAAATTTAATCATAATAGTTTGTTTGGAGTAATTAAAAATGATAAAGATTTTAAAGAGTTCGCTGCTTAATTAATGTCAGAAATTACAAAATTAAATAATAAATATTTCATTAAAAAAATAGATAAAGAAACTATTAATATTCAGATTTTAGATAATGACTTGTTATCTGAGTTAGTAGGAGAATTTAATAATAATTTAAAACAATTAGAAAAGTTAACTAGTACAAGTCTTTTTTTTAGAGGCAACTCAATTACAATAAAAGGAGATAAAGATAAAATCTTAAGTACGTGTGACTCAATAAAATTTTTAATTAATAAATTTTATATTACGAATAGTATTGAAAAAAATGATATAATTTTATCAGTGAATCAAGAAGTCGATTTAGATAAAAAATCTAACGTCCAGTCTTTTTCTCAGCTTATTAAAACTCCTAGAAAGTCTGTAATTGCAAGATCAAAAAAACAAGCTGAATACATACAAGCTCTTAGAGAGAATGATATCGTAATTGCCTTAGGCCCCGCTGGAACTGGTAAAAGTTTTTTAGCGGTATCCGTCGCTGTAATGATGTTAATGGAAAAAAAAGTAGAAAGAGTAATTTTATCAAGACCCGCAGTTGAGGCAGGAGAGAAACTTGGTTTTCTTCCAGGCGACATGAAAGAAAAAGTTGATCCGTATTTGAGACCACTTTACGATGCACTTTACGAGCTCTTTGGTTTTGAAAAAATTGATAAAAAAATAGAAACAGGTGAAATTGAAATTGCACCTCTTGCATTTATGAGAGGAAGAACTTTGAAGAATTGTTTTGCTATTTTAGACGAAGCACAAAATGCAACAGAAAC
>VMBT01000971.1_pt1 | contig 15566 bp, 14 predicted proteins | sample 4404301 | NCBI WGS metagenome assembly VMBT01 (sample SAMN12238535, study PRJNA552566) | marine metagenome | isolation source: Coastal seawater | place: USA: coastal Georgia, Sapelo Island | collected 2008-08/2009-08
GGCGCAAATAGAGAACAGCTCATCACCGCACGCTTACTCGAACTTGCGGTTATGCCACGCAAAAAACGTTAGTGATTATCAAAAAAAGCTAGCGCGTCGTTGATATCGCGCGTTCTCGCAAACTCTGGCATCGCACCTAAAAATGTATAGCCATACGATTTTTTCAATAAGCGTGGGTCGCACAAAACAAACACGCCACGGTCGGTAACATCGCGTATCAGACGACCGGCGCCTTGCTTAAGCGCAATCGCGGCTTGCGGCACCTGATATTGCATAAAGGGATTACCGCCACGTGCCTTAATCGCATCAAGGCGCGCTTGCAGTACAGGGTCACCCGGTGATGCAAACGGCAGCTTATCAATCACCACCAACGATAAGGCATCGCCACGCACGTCTACGCCTTCCCAAAAGCTATAAGTCCCCAATAAGATCGCATTGCCGTGTTCAACAAACTTATTGAGTAGTTCGGCTTTTGGCGCATCACCTTGTACCAATAACGGATACTCAAGCCCTTGCTCATCCAACCAGTCAGCGGCTTCATTCATCGCGCGATGACTAGTAAACAGTAAGAAAGCGCGACCGCGACTCGCTTTAACTAATGGCAACACTTGTTCTAAGACAGCTTTACCATAGTCACGTTCAGAAGGTTGTGGCATGTCTTTGGGTACATACCAAAGCGCTTGCTGCGCATAATCAAAAGGGCTATCCCAGCGTCCAGTATTACTTTCGAAGATACCCAGCTGACGCTGAAAGTGATCGAAACTATCACCTACCGCAAGCGTTGCTGACGTGAATACCCAGCTTTGACCATGAGCTGAAACCTGACTACCAAATAATTTAGCGATGTCGATAGGTGTACTGTTCCAGCGAACACTTTGTCCAAAGACTTCAAACCAACGAATGACTTCATCAGGTTCTTCCGGTTGACGCAGCGTAGTAATGATCTCAAGCGTTGTTTCACATCGCGCTAAACACGCATCAATACCCTTACTACGTCCCTTAATGACCTCAAGCATACCTTTGAGTACATCTAACTCAATCTCAGTCTGATCAAATGCTTCTTGGATCTTGTTGTCATCCTCAATCACGATCCATGCTTCGCGACGCTGCGTCGTACCAAATGCCAAACGCAGATCTAATACCGACTTTTTGAGTTTTTCGAGCTGATCAAGAATCTTCGGCAAGTCGCCAATATCGCGGTGATACTCAGTCGTCGTATCGGTGACCAGCTCCATCAGTTGACGTGAACTCAACACAGTGCCGAAGAAGTTACTGGCCACTTCAGGTAGCTGATGTGCCTCGTCAATAATAAAGACATCAGCCGCCGGCAAAAGCTCACCAAAACCGGTATCGCGAATTGCAAAGTCAGCGCACAACAAATGATGATTCACGACAACCACATCGGCTTCTTGTGCCTTACGACGTGCTTCCACCAAATGACATTTACTGTATGAAGGGCAGTCTTGCCCTAAGCAATTATCTGTCGTTGAGGTCACCAGAGGCCAGATTTGCGCATCTTCAGGTACGTCTACTAGCTCAGCAACATCGCCACGCTGCGTGGTCTGCGACCAATCGCGCACGGCCAATAACCACGCAAGCATTTCTTTGCTGTGACCACGCGCATCATGCATGGCATTTTCCATACGATGAATACACAGATAATTAGATCGCCCTTTGAGTAAAGACACTTTGACGGCACTTGCCATCGCGTCACGCAACCGTGGTAAATCACGCAAGAAAAGCTGATCTTGCAGATTACGCGTTCCAGTCGAGATGATGATTTTACGATGCGAAAGTAATGCAGGAACAAGATACGCAAAGGTTTTACCGGTGCCCGTTCCAGCTTCCGCTATCAGGTTTTTTCCATCAGCTATCGCTGCATCAACTGCTTCGGCCATCTCCAATTGCTGATCACGGACAGCATAACCCTCAACCGTTTTGGCAAGCACACCATCCGGTCCGAGCACCTCAAGTATCGGAGACAACATAGGGTTTGGTCAGTCGCTTATTTCGGTTCCCAGATACCGAAAGCATCACCCGCTGGTGGCGTTGCGGGCTGTTCTTGCGTCTTGCTATGGATATCACTGCATACGTGTGCAGCAAACGCGCTGAGCTCTGCTAAGAAAGCATCTTTATCTTGCTTTGAGATAGGTTCATGGCCTAGCGCAAAACCGATCACCGCAGCTAAATGCTGTAACACCACGCCTGTATCAGCGTTGGGTACTTGCTTAAGCACCGCATCTTGCAGATCACCAATCAGTTCGTTTGATAAATTAATCGACATACTACTTCCTAAATTTTATTGAATGGTGGTGGCTTTAGAACGCGCCGCTTTTGCTCCACGCTTATCACCCAAGGCTTCGCGTGCGTTAGCAATCAAATCCCAGTTATCTGCACGTAAACGTGATGAGGGATTAAGATCATTCGACTTCTTGGCCAACTGCTCTACTTGAGAGAAACGCTTTTGATCAAGGCGAACCGCCGCTAAACGATTCCATAAAACAGGCTCGTTCGGCGCAATACGCAAACCGCGCTCAAGACTGGCTGACGCACCCATGAGATCGCCATCTCGCTTTTGATCATCTGCTCGGCGGACTAAAACTTCTACTGCTCGATTGGGCTGTGCTTTAGCAATAGCCACACCGCTTGGACGCTCTAGTGGCTGCACTTTCAAATCAGACTTTCGACTAGGGTAAACACGCGCCGGCTGATCACCACGAATTTCAACCGGTGCAGGGCCTTTTACAGAGCTAAAACAACCACTTAGCATCGATGAAAAAATGCTAATTAAACTGAAAGTGAAAATTGCTTTAAAAGAATACATTCAGGCATTGTATGCAGCTTAGAGCGCTTTTCCCATGCCAAATACCCGAATCTGCTTAATTGAATAAACGGTCTAGCAAACCAGAGCGTGAAGAACCACCACCGGCACAGGCGCGAGAACGTTTTGGCTCACTACCCTGAATAAAGGGTAATCGAATCGACTCTGAACAATTCGGTCCAGCAAGAAGATCAGCTGACTCATCCACCCATTCATAACTCACACCACTCGGCGGATCTTGCATGAGCGGCGAGTAACCTAAACGACGCAGTGTTTGCCCGTAAATCGGCAACGCGCCAGAGGAGCCCGTTAACCCCGTTGGCTTATTGTCATCTCGCCCTACCCAAACCACGGCAACATGGTCACCCCCAAATCCGGCATACCAGCTATCGCGAAGGTCATCTGTAGTGCCGGTCTTACCCGCGAGGTTTGGATTCTCACCCAGGTAACGTTTCAGTCCGCGTGCTGTACCTTGATCGACGACCTGCTTCATCGCTGACTCGAGGACAAACACCGGCTTGTTATCAACAACTTGCGTGACCTCAAGGCCATAGCGTTGCAATGGCTGATTCTTGGCATCTAGCACCTCACGGATCGCACGTAAGGGGGCACGATAACCACCGGCTGCAATCGTTTGATACATCTGCGCGACCTCAACCGGCGACAAAGAAACTGCCCCGAGTAACAACGAAGGATAAGGCTGGGCCTTACCTTCCGTAATACCTAGCTTCTCAACCATCTCGACAACATTCTCAAGGCCGACACTTAAGCCCAGATCAACTGTTGAGAGGTTTAGCGAGCGCATCAATCCCTGATACAACGGGACATTACCGTATTCTTTTTTATCGTAGTTTTTTGGCTGCCAACGCGAACCGTTGGGCATTTTGATATCCACCGCTTTGTCATTCAGCAGGGTAGTTAATGAATAACGGCCCGGCTGAGCCAGCGCCGCAAGATAAACCGCCGGTTTCACCAAAGAACCGATTGGGCGCTGAGCTAACAAGGCACGATTAAAACCTGCCGAACTTGGATTACGCGACCCTAGCAAGGCTCTCACCTCGCCGCCTTGTGGGGACACCATCACCATCGCCATCTCAAGGGTGCCTTTATTAATCTTACGCTGTGACTCAATCAGGCTGAGTTGTTCATTAGCCGACACGCTCGCTTGACGTTGCGCCCAAGGATCTAGGGTGGTGAAGATGCGCAATCCTTCAGAGGTAAGGTCTTCATCGTGATAATCACGACGCAGCTGATCACGCACCATTTGTATGAAGGCTGGATAACGGTGATCTTTCACCTTGCCCTGCTGAGTGACACCTAAGGGCGCCTTCTTTGCTCTTTCTGCTTGCGCTTGGGTGATGTATCCCTGATCTGCCATTGCCGTCAGAACAACATTCCGGCGTGTCTTAGCGCGCTCTGGATTGCGACGTGGATTGTAATAAGAGGCGCCTTTCACCATACCAACCAGCAACGCGGTTTCATGCAGCCGCAGCTCATGTAAGGGACGGTTAAAGTAAAATTGTGCGGCTAAGCCAAAGCCGTGGATTGATCGCTCACGATCTTGCCCTAAGAAAATCTCATTAGCATAGGCTTCTAAAATTTCATCTTTGCTGTAGCGCGATTCCACAATAAAAGCCATCAACGCTTCATTAACCTTTCGCGTTATTGAACGCTCAGAGCTCAGCAAGAAATTTTTTACCAACTGTTGCGTTAAGGTGCTGCCACCCTGCACCACACGACCCGCACGCAAGTTATTAAACATCGCTCGCGCAAGACCACGAGGATCAATACCCCAATGCTCATAAAAGCGACGATCTTCAACCGCTAACAAAGCAGCAACGAGATGGTCTGGAATTTCAGAGCGCCGAACCAAGATACGATCTTCACGGTGTGCAGGATAAATACTGCCAATGGATGGCGCCTCTAGACGGACAATATCTAAAGACTGACGTGTGCCAGCATCATCCAATTCGACCACTTGGTCATTCTGCAGCACCACACGTAGCTTCTGACCCCATTGAGGTCCATCCCAAAACTCAAACGCACGTGAAGCAATCTGATACACGCCATTGCTCTCAGACCATTGCGCATTATCAGACACCTTAGAAACGGCACGATAACCAAGCAAACCTAACTCATAGCGTAACTGTTCATCACTGATTTGCGCGCCAACATAGAGCTCAAGTGGACGTGCAAACACACGCGCTGGGATCGACCAACGCTTACCATCAAACGCAACGCGAACGCTTTGGCTCAAGTGAATAGAGTAAGCAAAGGTCAGTAACAACCCAAGTAAGCCAACGGCTAGCAAGCCGCGCCACCAACGGCGTAAAAGACCTGCTTGGCGCTTCGTCGAGCGCTTCGTTTTGGAACGAGATGATTTAGTTGCTCTCGCCTTCTTACGCACCGTCTTTTTCTTACGGGTAACTTTTTTGCGGCTAGGCTTTCGTTTAAACAGCATCTAATCGCCTAGCTCGTCTCAATCTTCCAGTTCGATGGAGTCAACCTTTTGGAAACCACGTGGTAATTTATTACCGCGACGACCACGCTCTCCTTCGTAAGCATTCAGATCGGATGCCTTGAGAGACAAATAACGCTTACCTGAGTTCAGACGAACTTTACCACCCGCTGGAACCGCTAAAATACCGACCACATGATCTTCGCGCGATTCAACATCTTTACCCGGGATGCCAATGATCTTATTTCCTTTGCCGCGCGACATAGCCGGCAGGTCATTTGCCGGAATGACTAACATACGGCCCTGCTTGGTGACTGCAACTACACGTGCGTTATCCGCATCTTCAACCATACAAGGCAGTACCACTTGGGCACCTTTAGGTAAGCTCAAAGCGGTTTTACCGGCTTTCTTATTTGCCACAAGATCTTTCGCCTGAACACGGAAACCGTAACCGGCATCTGATGCTAACAACCACCACGCTTCTAAATCACCACCTAAGCTCGCCACAAAGCTCGCTCCCGCTGGCGGATTAAAACGTCCAGTTAAAGGTTCACCCTGGCCTCGCGCAGATGGCAAGGTATGTGCGGAAAGCGAATAACTTCGACCCGTACTATCTAAGAAGATCGCTTGCTGATTGCTGCGTAAGCGCACCGCATGCTGGAAGCCATCCCCCGCTTTATAGCCGCCAAGTTCAGCAGGATTCATGTCGTGACCCTTCGCTGCACGCACCCAGCCTTTTTGCGACAAGACAACAGTCACTGGCTCGCTTGGGGTCAACTCGGTCTCGTCCATTGCTTCAGCGGCTTCACGTTGCACAATGACCGAACGACGGTCATCACCAAACTCTTTTGCATCCGCAGTGATCTCTTTCTTCACCAAAGTCTTCATGCGAACTTGTGAGCCCAGCGTCTTTTCGAGATCTTTACGCTCCTCATCTAACGCTTTCTGCTCATCTCGGATTTTCATCTCTTCAAGACGAGCCAACTGGCGCAACTTGGTATCGAGAATGTAGTCCGCTTGCATCTCGGTGAGCTTAAAGCGCTTCATCAAGACCGCTTTCGGCTCATCTTCGGTACGAATGATGTGAATCACTTCATCGAGATTTAAGAATGCAACCAATAAGCCATCGAGTAAATGCAGTCGCTTGTTGACCTTTTCTAAGCGGTATTCCAGACGTTTGCGCACCGTATCAAGACGGAAGCTAATCCATTCTTTCAGTAGCTTACGCAGGTCTTTGACTTCTGGACGACCATCTAAACCAATCATGTTGAGATTCACACGATAGGTACGCTCAAGATCGGTAATTGCACATAAGTGCAGCATCACACGCTCAACATCAACACGATTAGAACGCGGCACAATGACTAAACGAATCGGATTTTCGTGATCGGATTCGTCTCGCAAATCCTCAACCCAAGGCAGCTTCTTCGCATTCATCTGTGCAGCGATCTGTTCAAGCACTTTTGAACCTGAAACCTGATAAGGCAAACCGGTTAATACGATGTTGCCATTTTCTTTTTCCCACTTCGCACGCACACGGATAGAACCGTTACCCGTTTCATAAATCGACTGCAGATCAGTCGGCGATGAAATGATCTCAGCATCTGACGGGAAATCAGGGCCTTTAACATGCTCACAAAGCTCTGCGACTGTCGCTTTCGGTTCATCGATCAAGTGAATGCATGCGGCTGCAACTTCACGCAAATTGTGTGGCGGAATATCCGTTGCCATACCGACCGCAATACCCGTTCCGCCGTTTAGTAGGATATTCGGTAGACGAGCTGGCAGTGTTTTTGGCTCATTCAAGGTGCCATCAAAATTTGGCTGCCAACTGACAGTGCCCTGGCCTAATTCAGATAGCAGTACTTGAGAATAGGCTGTCAGCTTCGCTTCGGTGTAACGCATCGCCGCGAATGACTTAGGATCATCCGGAGAACCCCAGTTACCTTGACCATCAATCAGCGGATAGCGATAGGAGAATGGCTGCGCCATGAGCACCATCGCCTCATAACAGGCAGAGTCACCGTGAGGGTGGAATTTACCCAACACATCACCAACCGTACGTGCCGATTTTTTGTACTTAGCGGCAGCTGATAATCCCAATTCGGACATTGCATAAACAATGCGTCGTTGTACTGGCTTTAGACCGTCACCAATGAATGGCAACGCACGGTCCAAAATAACGTACATGGAATAGTCGAGATAGGCTTTTTCAGTGAATTCGCTGAGCGGCAAGCTTTCTGTGCCGTCATCGCTGTAGCGGATTTCTTGTGACATAGGGTGCTATTAAAACGTCTGACAAAGCACCAATTTTACACGCCTATCGCACTCGCAACATGCCACGAGACGCTTTATTTTTATTGCAGCTTATGTGCTCTTTCTGCTGCACGTAAGTCACTGAATATCGACAAGATATCGTGATGCCAGTTCTTAAAATGCTGCAGCATCATAGAATCTTCTGGATAAAATCGATCAAAGACATGTGGATTGACGATCGATAAAACAGTTTCTTCTCGCTCTGCCACCACAGTTATCTTGTGTGGAATGTAAGACACAAAATCCGGATGTGCTTTTGAGATCTCACGCGCCTCAGCACCTTTGCCAAAAAAGATCGATCGGTAAAAGTCAGTGGTGTAACCAAAGCTTTGCATGCCGCCATCACACTTTTGGGTATGTGCAATGGAGTAGCCACGATTCTCTAATGCAGACTTTAGATATTCAATCGCCACATCCGCCTTAATATTCATACGCAACATCATCATGTCGTTAGTAATCGCTTGAGCAGACGATGCGATCAAAAAGAGAGCCGCTAGCAAAAACTTTTTCATAGCGATGCCTCTTCCATAATGCTGCTGAGTCCCTCATTCATGGCAGCCCAAAGACGCACAAGGTTATCGTTATTGAACCAGCGAGAAACGACTTTCAAATTGGGCGCTACCAACAACACGCTACCATCTTCTTGCTCAAGAATGGTAATCCGGCAAGGCAATACGACCCCGACCCGCGGCTCAATCGCAAGCATGCCGTAGAGTTCATTGAAGTTACAAAAGCGAATACCGACCTGACGCTTATTCACCATAAACTCATCGAGCAAACCTTGTTCAAGGTAACGATCAGGGAAAATGCGGAAGTTAGCGCCGACTAGAGACTGTCTGACGTTACTCACCGTAGTATCGAAATCATAAGGTGACTCAATCGTTATCGTAGGGCGCTCATCTTCAGGCAAAGGTGGCGCTACTTGCTGATCTGAGCCCATCTGGCGGATATACGCCACAATATCAGCCACACCTTGCTCATCTAATAAACCAACATCTTTAAAGCCCAACATGCCAGATCCTTCACGACCATGCTTAATGGCAAATTCCAAGATCGGATCAGAAGCAGACGCCAAAAATCCTGGATTGGTTATCGATGGCGGCATCACCATGAAACCCCGATGGCGAGAAAGTGTGACACCTGTACCCTCTCCAGCACCTGATCCATCTTCTGCATGACACGTTACGCAATGCAGATGGTAAAGGCCCTCACCGCGATCAGGATTACCGCTCAAATGAGAGGCCTCAAACACAACACTTTTGGTATTGGAAGCTGATCGCATGTAATCAACGATCGAACGAACATCATCAAGATTCAGTTCAGTAAAGGCTGGCATAACTCGACCAGGACGGCCAAGTTGAATAGTACGAATCAGATAGAGATCATCTACGTTCTCCATCTTTTCAGGCGTTAATGGAAGACCGATACCGCCCTTACCGCCAAATTGGTGGCATGCGACACAATGTTGTCCAAACAACATCTCACCTCGAGCGTCAGCGAATGCACTTGAAGAGATAAAAAACAGACTCAGCGCAATCAGACTGACTAAAGGTCGCAACATTATTTACTCCTGAAACAATGTGGAATAGTTTAAGGATAGCAAATGATGGTTCAAGCGCTAATTCGTTGTCATTTGATGCGCGTCAGCTCAGTGAATCCGAAAAAATCGTTCTGCATTCTGCGTTGCCAGTTTTTCTTGCGAACTCTCTGGCAAGAAACTTAACCACCGACGATGGAAATTGATGAACCTTGGCAACTCTTGCCATCCACTATCTGGCTCATCCCACATCGAGTGACGATCAACAGGCCATACTGTGTCAGAACCAATCACAAAGCGGTTATCGTATTTGGTTATCAATGCTTCCCAATCAGGCAACAGTCGCCCATCATCATTTGTTATCGGATGACTGACATAACGCCATGGATCGCGCGCTGCTAAATCCATGATCACATTCGGACATGACTCTAATATCTCAGCAACCTCATCAGGATCGAGTATCGCCCCCGCATGTGCGAACAAAAAGCGGTTATCTGGATTCGCGCGACATAAACGAATAGAAGGGATATTTTTTGAGAACTCGTTATGCACCATCAAAGGCAAATCGTACTTAAGACCTAGCGCTAGTAGCTTGACCATAACCGGGCTTTTATTCCATTTAGCAGAAAATCCACCTAGGAGATGTAATTCGCCGATACCTTGGTATTGACCAGTCGCTAAATCACGCTCCGCTTTTTCAAGACTTTTCTTTTTAAACTGCCATTCCATTTTGTCGCCGCTAAATCGATAAGGGCTCCAAAAAGTAATCACGCGATCGGGGGCCAGCTTTTTAAGCTTAAGCGCGTTATCAGCGGGCGTGCCGATAACTACGACATGAGAAACACCCGCTTTATCGAGCATTTGAATGGCTTGCTCAGGGGTAGTGACTTCTTCTTGATCCCATTTGTAATGGGTATGCACATCAAAAATAGGCAGTGGCTTTGCGCTGGCCTGCATACTGATCAACAGGCCTAAACATAATCCGCTTAAACCTCGGCCAAATCGCCTTTCTTTTGTAACCATGCCTTGCGATCCCCTGCTCGCTTCTTTGCAAGCAGCATATCCAATATACGGTTGGTGTTATCCCCAGCATCAATGGTTAATTGCACCAAGCGACGCGTATCAGGATGAATGGTGGTTTCACGCAATTGCGCTGGGTTCATCTCACCCAAGCCTTTGAAGCGTTGAATTGAGACCTTACCGCGAACCTTTTCCGCTTCAATACGATCAAGCACACCTTGGCGCTCTGATTCATCGAGTGCGTAGTAGACCTCTTTACCCACATCAATACGATACAAAGGAGGCATTGCCACATAAACGTGACCTTCTTGTACCAACTTGCGGAAGTGACGCACAAATAACGCACATAACAAGGTTGCTATATGCGCACCGTCTGAGTCCGCATCCGCCAAGATACAGACCTTACCAAAGCGTAGCTTGGATAGATCATCTGAGCCCGGCTCAACACCAATCGCCACTGAGATATCGTGTACCTCTTGCGAGGCTAAGACTTCTGTTGGATCAACTTCCCACGTATTCAGAATCTTTCCGCGCAGCGGCATGATCGCTTGGAAATTCTTATCACGCGCTTGCTTAGCAGAACCACCAGCAGAGTCACCCTCAACAAGGAACAACTCAGTGCGCTCTTGATCATCTGACAAGCAATCCGCCAACTTACCTGGCAAAGCTGGGCCCTGGCTGACTTTTTTGCGCGCAACTTTTTTGCCTGCACGCTGACGTGCTTGCGCTGCATTAATCGCAAGCTCAGCAATCTGCTCACCAAAATCAGTATGTTGGTTTAACCAAAGGCCAAATGAATCTTTTACTACACCCGAAACGAACGCTGCGCACTCTCGCGATGACAAACGTTCTTTAGTTTGTCCTGAGAACTGAGGATCAGCCAACTTTACAGACAAGATGTAGCTCACGTTATTCCAAACGTCATCTGGCGCAAGCTTCACACCGCGTGGTAATAAATTACGGAACTCACAGAACTCACGTACCGCATCGGTCAAACCGGTACGCAAACCATTAACGTGCGTACCTCCCTGTGCGGTAGGGATTAGGTTCACATAACTTTCAGCAACAGATTCACCGCCCTCTGGTAGCCACAATACAGCCCAATCAGCAGCTTCCGCATTACCTGCCATCGCGCCAATAAAAGGCGTTTCGGGCAAGGTTCTTACTCCTTGCAACTCATCCATTAGATAGTCTTGCAAGCCGTCTGCATAACACCAGACATCCGAGTCTTTTTGCCCTTCTTGATGGAAATGAATTTCTAAGCCCGGACATAACACTGCTTTTGCGCGCAGATTATGTTGCAGCTGTTTAACACTGAACTTGGGGCTATCGAAGAATTGGGGATCTGGCCAAAAACGAACGCGAGTACCGGTATTGGCTTTACCGACCTTACCAACCACTTCGAGCTCAGATCGCTTTTCACTGTTAGCGAAGGAGATATTGAACTCTTCGCCGCCACGCTTGACCCAAACCTCAAGATGTTTTGACAAGGCATTTACGACTGAAATGCCCACACCGTGCAAACCACCTGAGAACTGGTAATTATCATTCGAGAACTTACCGCCAGCATGCAGCTTGGTCAGAATCAATTCAACGCCAGATAGTCCTTGCTCAGGGTGGATATCGACCGGCATGCCACGACCATCGTCTGCCACTTCAATTGAGCCATCTTTAAACAGCGTGACTTCGATCTTTTTGGCATGACCCGCCATCGCTTCGTCGACACTGTTATCAATAACCTCTTGCGCAAGGTGATTAGGTCGATCGGTATTGGTGTACATGCCAGGACGCTTACGCACTGGCTCAAGACCACTTAATACCTCGATGGATGACGCATCGTAATTGCTCATTAACAAACTTCTCGTTTAATTTTTAGTAACGCAGCTGCTTCACCGCGTGCTCAGATTTGGGGCGGACATCGTCACAAATATAATCGCGTGCCACTTCCGCTCGATAGGTACCTTTGCGGATCTTTTTCCAGGTTGGCATCTTCACAATCCGTAAAGGCTTCGACCGCGTAGGATTAGCATAGGCATACACCTTATATTCACCGGTCGCACAACGAATCCCCTCATAGGTACCGTTGTAAGCATTATCAGAGCGCACCACAAACCACGTCCGGGTGACATAGTCTTTATCACTCACTGTGACATTCTCAAGATCCATCGAGAAACGCATACCTGATGGCATGGCATCAAGTTTATCGACTCGCAGCTGCTTGAGATTCTCTTCTTGAGGCAGCTGATTGACCTGCGTCTCGATCTCCACCCAAGGCACTTCCAATGAAGGGTCGTACCCATTCTCAATTGGCGCATATGGATCGTAGGCCTCGACAGCAAAAAGCTGGGCTGAAAGGATCAAAAAAAGGAATGGGAGTTTTTTCATGTGCGGGAATTCTACCTGTTCTCAAAGGTCACTGCGCAAGCAACGCGGCTGTCGGTTAGAATGCGCAGATTAAAGGAATTTCTTTATGACGAAAAAAGCCAAACAAAGTTCTTTTGAAGATGCGCTCAACGAGCTCGAAGCACTCGTTGAGCAAATGGAAAGTGGTGATCTTTCACTCGACCAATCACTCGCTGCTTTTGAAAAAGGTGTGGCACTCACTCGCCAATGTCAAAAAGCACTTAGCGAAGCTGAACTCAAAGTCCAAACTCTGACTAGCGCAGATGGCGAGCCTGAGCCATTCGACGATGACGCTTGAACCGGCACTTGCTGAGCTTTTCTCTATTACCAAAAAACGCGTCGAGAACACCCTCGAAGGCATTCTGCCGGCTGTAGCTAGCGAGCCATCGCGCTTACACACGGCGATGCGCTATGCCGCATTAGGTGACGGCAAGCGCGTACGTCCTTTACTGGTCTATGCTGCCTCACAAGCGGTTTATTCAGATTATGCATCCTCCGATTCAGCGGCAGCAGCGGTTGAGCTGATCCATGCCTACTCGCTTGTGCATGATGATCTGCCCGCAATGGATGATGATGATCTTCGCCGTGGTCGCGCCACTGTGCACAAAGCTTTCGATGAGGGGACTGCGGTACTGGTCGGTGACGCGCTGCAAACGCTAGCTTTCGACGTTCTTATTAATGATGAGCACATCGCCGATTGCACTAAGCTTGAGATGCTGAAGTGGCTCTCCCGCGCAAGCGGTGTCGCCGGTATGGTGGGCGGTCAAGCTCTGGATATTCAATCGGTCGACGTCGAACTGGATCTTGAACATCTTGAGCACATGCACAACCTCAAAACGGGTGCCTTGATCGAAGCCAGCGTTGCTCTCGGCGCTCTCTCCAACCCAAAGCTTGATAGTGACGATTTCGACAAATTGATCACCTATGCCAAATGCATCGGTCTCGCATTCCAAGTAAAAGATGACCTTTTGGACATTGAAGCGAGCAGCGAAACCCTCGGAAAAACTCAGGGTAAAGATGCGGCGGCGAACAAACCGACTTACCCTGCGCTTTTAGGCCTTGAGGGCGCGCGCAACAAGGCGAATGTCCTCCTTGAGCAAGCCCTTGAAGCGCTTGAGAATTTTGGTGATTCAGCCGACCCCCTACGTGATCTGGCCAAATATATCGTTCAGCGCGACCATTAACTCGCTAAGGCGCCCTGAAATCGGCATAATGCACGGCCATTTTGGCCAAGCTGGGCGCCACGGGTATAATCCCGAGTAAATTACTCAGCTATTAATGACGACGAAAAACGTCCACGAATCCATGACACAAAGCAGTAACACCTCAACCGACATCGCAGACGTGCAATCAAGCGCCGATACGCGCCAGATCGCCATTAATAAGGTGGGTATCAAAGATATCCGTCACCCAGTGCGCGTAAAAGACCGTTCTGAGGGTGAGCAAGCGACGATCGCTAACTTCAACATGTATGTGTATTTGCCTCATAACTTCAAAGGCACGCACATGTCACGCTTCGTGCAGATTCTGAATACACACGAGCGCGAGATCACACTCGAGTCATTTAAGGTGATGCTCGAAGAGATGGCTGAACGTTTGGAATCGACCGAAGGTCACATTGAGATGAGCTTCCCGTTCTTTGTGAATAAGAAAGCACCTATCTCTGGTGTTGGAAGCTTACTCGACTACCACGTAACACTATTAGGTCAGATCAAGGATGGTGTATCTGACATCTCGGTCAAAGTGATCGTGCCTGTTACAAGCTTATGCCCATGTTCTAAGAAGATCTCAGACTATGGTGCTCATAATCAACGCTCACACGTCACCTTAACGGTACGCATGGATGAGTTTGTTTGGATTGAAGAGCTGATTGATCTGGTTGAAGCAGAAGCATCATGCGAATTGTTTGGCCTACTCAAGCGTCCAGATGAAAAATACGTCACCGAGCGCGCTTATGACAATCCAAAGTTTGTTGAAGATATGGTGCGTGACGTCGCAGCACGCTTAAACGCAGACGATCGCATCTCAGCATATACCGTCGAATCAGAAAACTTCGAGTCGATTCACAATCACTCCGCATACGCACTGATCGAACACGATAAACGTGCTTAACAAAAAGCCCGGCTTAGCCGGGCTTTTTTATGCTCCCAATCCGGGCAAATAGTGCGCCAGTAATTGCATGCAGCCTAATGCTGCTAAGCCTGCCAAGATGTCATCAAACATAATGCCAAATCCACCTTTGAGCTTTTTATCGGCTAATGAAATTGGCCATGGCTTTAGGATGTCGAAGAAGCGGAACAGCACAAAACCAATCACTATCCATTGCCACCCGGTCGGCGCTGCAATCATTGTGATGAAATAACCGGCAAACTCATCCCATACAATACCCGGATGATCGTGTACACCCAGATCTTTCGCTGACCAGCCACAAATAAATATACCGAGTAGCGATACCGCTACTGTCATTGCGATGTACCACCCTAACGGCAGATATGAAAGTGGCAAATAAAGCCCCACAGCAAATAAGGTACCCATCGTACCCGGTGCTTTTGGCGTACAACCCGAGCCAAAACCAAACGCCATCAAATTGATGGGGTTCATATCAGGTTTGGGTAAATCACTGTGTTTTGTCATTGTTAATTCTTAAAGTGGTCATAACCGCGAGCCACGTAGGCATCAACATCACCATTAGGTGACATTGCACGAACTTGCTCGCCTTGTTCAATCATGCCAATCCATGTCACGGGAACATCTTGTTGCTGCATCGCCGCCTCGAATGCAGCTTGATGATGTACGGGTACCGTCATGCACAACTCATAATCATCACCCGCCGATAGCGGTAGAGACCAATCACCTGACTCAGCAACATACTCAGCAACCGCATTAGACACTGGCAGCTTATCCAAATAGATCAAAGCACCCACATTACTCTCTTCGCAGATATGTCCAAGGTCACTACCGAGACCATCAGACAAATCGATTGCGCAGTGAGAATGCGTTGCCGCCATAAG
>VMBT01000973.1_pt1 | contig 15543 bp, 14 predicted proteins | sample 4404301 | NCBI WGS metagenome assembly VMBT01 (sample SAMN12238535, study PRJNA552566) | marine metagenome | isolation source: Coastal seawater | place: USA: coastal Georgia, Sapelo Island | collected 2008-08/2009-08
AGCTACGTTGGTCACGGCATTGCGTTACTCTTTCTAGGCGCATCGGCTGTATTAGCTGGAGCTGTTGCGGGAGTTGATCATCATTCGGCTTTGGTGGTTTTTGCGGCAGTCTTAGGCGGGTACATGGCCCTCAATATTGGGGCTAATGATGTAGCTAACAATGTTGGGCCCGCCGTTGGTTCTCGTGCCATGACATTAATGATGGCTTTGGTAATTGCTGCAGTATTCGAGAGTGCCGGAGCGCTTATTGCTGGTGGTGACGTTGTCTCCACGATTTCAAAGGGGATTATCGATCCAGCCCAGGTTAAAGATAGCCAAACTTTTATTAATGCTATGATGGCGGCTTTAATTGCAGCAGCAGTCTGGGTTAATCTAGCGACCGTATTGAATGCTCCTGTTTCAACTACTCACTCTGTTGTTGGGGGGGTGATGGGTGCAGGTGTAGCGGCAGTTGGCTTTTCCCTAGTTAATTGGCAGACGCTAGGAGCTATAGCTGCAAGTTGGGTAATTTCACCATTTTTAGGTGGAGTTATTGCAGCGCTTTTTCTCGCTTTTATTAAGCTTAATATCATTTACACAGAAGATAAGATTGCATCAGCCAGACGATGGATCCCTCTGCTTATTGCAATAATGGCAGGGTGTTTTGCTAGCTATTTGACGCTCAAGGGTTTGAAACGCGTCTGGAAAGCAGATGCTGCGACAGTCGCTTTGATAGGATTTAGTGTCTTTGCCTTGGTGTGGGCAGTCAGTCATCCTTTAATCCGCCGTCAATCCGAGGGCATGGAAAATAGAAATCGTTCTCTACGTAAGCTTTTTCAAATCCCTTTAATCTGTTCTGCTGCATTGCTCTCATTTGCTCATGGGGCAAATGATGTTGCCAACGCCATTGGTCCGCTCGCTGCTATTTTAAGTGCAGTTGAGAGTGGTGCCATCTCAGCAAAGGCTACAGTCCCTATTTGGGTAATGATAATAGGCGCGTTTGGAATTAGTCTGGGCCTGTTCATTTATGGGCCGAAGTTAATACGCATGGTCGGCGCACAAATTACCAAAATGAATCCGATGCGAGCTTATTGTGTAGCTCTTTCGGCAGCCATAACGGTGATCGTAGCTTCCTGGCTAGGCTTACCTGTCAGCTCGACTCACATCGCAGTGGGTGCAGTGTTTGGAGTGGGCTTTTTCCGAGAACAGTTCACTAAGCGCTCTAAGCGCCGGCGCCAGATGATTAAACGTCGTGGCTTAGAGGCAGACAATGAAGATACTGAGTCTCCATCTCCAGATGTAGTCCAGCACAGGAGACTGGTGCGTCGAGCTCACTTTATGACCATTGTTGTAGCGTGGGTGATCACGGTTCCTGCTTCAGCAATTCTTGCTGCTGTTGCCTACTATGCCATATCAATAATTTGACGCGTGTAGGCGCTATCAGCCTTTAGCCTGTAACACCTTGAATCTAGCCTGAGCATCCTCGGGCCATTCTTCACGTGGATTGTAATACTCTTCAAAACTTCGTGCATTTTCAGGCACGCGGACCCACGAGGCTTTACTAGAGGTATAAATATGCACGTCAGGTTCAATATCCGTGTCCTGCAAGGTGCCAACACGAACAAACGCGATCGCGTGACCGGCCGCCCCATAATGGCTCCAAAGAGCGGTTTTACACCTTGAGCACCGGCAAATATTTTGTCCCTTGCCGCTCGCTGTGGAGACCTCAAAGTTTTCCGTATCACCCTGTGTTAATTTTATTGCAGATGACTCCACCATGGCATTCAAGGCGAAGGCGGACCCTGTCTGGCGCTGGCAGTATGTGCAATGGCAGCAATGCACGAAAAGAGAACTATTCAGCACTTCGAAATGGCAGTCGCCGCAAGCACATAACCCGGAACCAAGTATTCGTTTCATTAATCGAGCCCTGCATCGAATTTGGGTGGTTTTGGAAATCCAAAGGGTGGAGGGGACCCTGCTGCAGCTCTTTTACCACACCAGGATGTTAGGTCTGTCTCATGACGTATGCGATCGCCTGTTCGCCATTTTAGTCCATTTGTAAGTTTGAAGGCCAACGCATCAGACATTTCGGCATTTTTATAGCGTTGAAGTATAACGCCTTTTCCTCTTCCCATTTCGGGTAATTCATCCAAGGGGAAAATGAGAAGACGACGATTCTCTCCCACTACGGCAATGCTGTCTGAATCTTTGGGTACTATCCGCATCAGGGCCGCTTTGGAGGGAGGAGTAACATTAAGAACCATACGACCAGCTCGAGTTTGAGCTGTGAGTGATTCTACGGGTGCAAGGAATCCGCGCCCATCTGAGGATGCCACTAAAACACGCCCATCCTGTGGAGCTGGAATCAACTCCACTATTTCGGCGTCTGCAGCAATATCTGCCTGGAGGCGTATTGGTTCTCCAGATCCGCGGCCACCAGGCAATTTGGAGGCATCAAGCGTAAAGACACGACCATCGGATGCTAGCGCTAGGATGCGGTCGGTTGTCTGCGCATAAAAACGGAAGCGTTCTGAATCTCCCTCGCGATACTTAAGTTCTGTTTCTGGTTCCAAGTGACCCTTCATTGCACGAAGCCAGCCTTCGGTGGAGCAAACTACGGTGATCGGTTCTTTTTCAATATCTGCTGCACGTGGAATATCAATTTCTGCGGGTGGACCTTGGATAGACGTTCGACGACGGCCAAGGGCCGTATCCTTTCCAAAGGTTTTCCGCATATCACGGATCTCGGCGCCAACCTTTCGCCACTGCTTATCAGTATCTCCAACTAGATCCTGTAATCCGCTCTGCTCTTCTTCTAAGTCTGCAATTTCTTTTTTGATTTCCAACTCCTCCAATTTTCGGAGGCTGCGGAGACGCATATTTAAGATTGAGTCTGCTTGGAGTTCTGAAAGATTAAACGTCTCAATTAATTTGGACTTTGGATCGTCTTCCTCTCGTACTATTCGGATTACCTCATCTAAATTGAGGTAAACAACCATATACCCCTTTAATATTTCAAGCCGGCGGGCAATCGCGTTAAGCCGATGTTGACTTCGGCGGAGGAGCACCTCTCGGCGGTGTGTTAGAAAAATTTCCAAAAGTTCCCTGAGGTCCATGACCCTAGGGCTACCTTCTCCATCTAGCGCGTTCAGATTTATAGAAATCCGAGTTTCAAATTCAGTTAGCTTAAAAAGCTGCTCCATCATCTGTCTTGGATCAACCGATCTGCTTTTTGGCGTCAGGACAATGCGAACATCTTCCGCAGACTCATCTTGAATGTCCCCAAGAAGAAATACTTTTTTCTCTTCCAATAATTGAGCAGTTTTCTCTATCAGACGACTTTTGGATACTTGGTAGGGTATTTCTGTGACCACTATTTGCCATTGGCCACGTGGTAGATCTTCTTTTTCCCATCTTGCGCGTAAGCGCACCGCACCGCGCCCAGTTCTATACGCTTCGCGAACAACCTCTGGTGATTCACACAAAATACCACCTGTTGGGAAGTCAGGCCCTGGTACTAGGTCCAGTATTTCGTCAAGGGAAGTTGTGCGACGTTTTACTAGAAGCAAGAGAGCTTCGCAGAGTTCGTCTACATTGTGAGGTGGGATGTTTGTGGCCATGCCAACGGCAATGCCCTGGGCGCCATTTGCTAAAAGATTTGGAAATGCGGAAGGAAGGACAATTGGCTCCTTTCCTTCACCATCATAGGTCTCCCGAAAATCAATAGCATCTTCTTCGATGCCAGATAAAAGTGCTTCGGCAACAGCAGTTAGGCGTGCCTCGGTGTATCGCATTGCTGCGGGGTTATCGCCATCGATATTTCCGAAATTACCCTGCCCATCAACAAGTGGGTATCGAACGGCAAAATCTTGAGCAAGTCTTGCCATTGCATCATATATAGCTTGATCTCCGTGGGGGTGATACTTTCCCATGACATCCCCAACAACACGGGCGCATTTTTTAAAAGCAGCAGCAGGATTTAAGCCCAATTCGCGCATCGCATATACAAGACGACGATGAACTGGCTTGAGGCCGTCACGGGCATCAGGCAAAGATCGTGATGTGATTGTCGAGAGTGCATAAGCTAGGTATCGCTCGGATAGAGCTCTTGAAAAAGGCTCTAGTATTACTGAGCCTTTATCATCTTCTTGGGGAGGTATTAAATCGTTCATTAATTTTCTATAGCAGATTCGGTGAAAAGGTCTTGCAGTCTTCTTCGAGCCCTTGGGATATCACGGTTAAGCGAGCCCAAAACATCACGGGCTAAAAAATGTGCCGTCAATTTAAGGCCCGAGGCGATATCCTCGTCATTAATGCTTATCCCTCCAACAAGAAATCTTGGCAAAATCAATAATCGCTCCTTGTATGGTGCTCCCGCACTGTAAGAGACCGCTCGACCCGTTCGTGGCGATACGTAAGCTAGATTTTCGGTTTCCCCAGTTGCAGCACATTTTTCAAGATCTAACGCAAATCCAAGTTCTGCTAAAACTCCAACTTCCCAGCGAACGTAAAGTGCTGGCCATGCCTCAAGGTTGAAGGCAGAGAGCAGCGCTTCGGTTGCTGCAGCAACTCCTGGTTGAGCTTCCCGTTCCGCCAATGCTGCTTCTATGACTGCAGCAGTTGAAGAGATGGCAGCAAGGCGCCTGCGGTCTTCTAGCCAGTAACTAGAATGGTCGCGAAGCGGTTCTATAGTCCAATTTCCTAGCTGGTCATCTAGACGAGCGCGCCACACAAATTCACCTTCAACACCAGGTTGTAGCACAAACCCATCGCGACGTTTACGGCCGCTCCATCGGACTAGTCCCGCATGCAGTCCATGCTCTCGCGTGATGGCTTTGACTAAGAGACCATCTTCGCCAAAAGGGCGGGCCGAAAGTATAACGCCATGATCTCTCCATTCGATCATCTAATCACTCAGCGTTGTAATCGAGAGCCCAGGGTGCGTATCTTTCCGGATCTTCAGTCCAATTTGCTCGGACCTTAACGAAAAGGAAAAGGTGTGCCTTGCGGTCGGTGGCTTCTTGAAGTTCTGCTTGTGCTGCTTCGCGAATTCTACGAATTCGTTCCCCTGATTTCCCTAGAACAATTGCACGCTGACTAGCGCGTTCCACATAGATAGTTTGCTCAACACGAACTTCTCCGTTTTGAAACTCCTTCCACTCCTCCGTCTCCACAGTGAGTGCGTAAGGGACTTCTTGCCCAAGCTGGCGAAATGCTTGTTCGCGGGTTATTTCCGCAGCAAATAACCTGTCTTGCATATCAGAAAGTTGGTCTTCAGGGAAAAGCCAAGGACCTTTAGGCGCGGTCTTAGCCAGCTCTACGGCAAGATCATCTACTCCATCACCCATCAAGGCTGAGACCATAAATGTGTGATTAAAATCTGCCATTTCATTTAATCTTTGAGCTAAACCAAGAAGTTTCTGTCTTTTAATTTGATCAACTTTATTCAGAACAAGAATGCGTGTTGTTTTCTGTGTTTGGAGTTTTTCTAAAAGGCCTTCCAGACCCTTGGGATTATCCCTTGATGCGTCATAGACTAGACAAATAGCATCTGCGCCGTCGGCACCTGACCAGGCAGCATGGACCATTGCTCGATCTAAGCGTCTGCGAGGAGAAAAAATACCGGGGGTATCGACAAAAACTAGCTGTGTTTCACCTTGCATTCGCACGCCCATAACGCGCGTTCGTGTGGTTTGAGCCTTAGCTGAGACGATTGAAACTTTTGCGCCGACAAGTTGGTTTACCAAAGTTGATTTGCCAGCGTTTGGTGCTCCAACTAATGCAACTAAGCTTGCTCTAGTTTCATTCTGAAGTTTTTTGGATTCTTCAATCATTGGTTTGTTGATATGCCAATAGAAGCCAACATTTTTTCTGCGGCTGCCTGCTCTGCCAATCGTTTAGATCGTCCTCGTCCTGCTAGAGTTGGGTAACCTTCTATATAAACTTCTACGAAGAATGTGGGTTGATGCGCTGAGCCTTCTGTATTGACGATGCTGTATTTTGGAAGTTCTAAACTGTGGGCTTGAGCCCACTCCTGAAGGGTCGTTTTGGGATCTTTTGTTACTAGATCAACGGTATCTAGCATCTCCTTCCAACATTCACGGACAAATTTGCTGGCTGGGTTATATCCGCCGTCAAGAAAGATTGCACCAATCAATGCTTCTACGCCATCGGCTATTGCGGTTTCTTTCTGCCGCGCAAACGCATTTCCATCACCTAGTGCAAGTTGTATGGCCGAACTAAGGTTAATCTTCTTGCCAATACGGACTAAAGCTTCTTTTCTTACTAGTGCCGTATGACGTTTAGAGAGCTCTCCTTCAGGTGCATTTGGAAAAATGTCGAGCAGTAGACTAGCTATTGCTAAGCCCAAAACTCGGTCTCCTAAAAATTCAAGACGTTCAAAACCACCTGCCGCTAAGTCGGCCGTCCGACTACCCGGCGTACTGGGATGGATAAGTGCACTTTCAAGCAATGCCTCGTTTTGAAACTTATATTGGATTTTACCCTGTAACTTGGATTTTGGGTTCATGGCAGACATGGATTTTTAGGGGCCAATAGTGGTTAGCATTCGCTCCCAGCGAATTCCAGCATCAAAGTCCATCCAGTTTTCGCTGCGCCAATCTATTGATAAGAACATAATATCAGCTCGGCCAACAAGATTTTCTGCAGGTACAAAAGATACATCAGCTCGGCTGTCGTTTGAGTTATCTCTGTTGTCGCCCATCATGAAATAATGACCAGGTGGAACTTTATAAATAGGCGTATTATCGAAACGTAAATTGTCTCCAAGTTCTAAGATCTTATGTTCTACTCCATTCGGAAGGGTCTCTATAAATTGTCGATAAGTGATCCCTTCTCGCTGGCTGGGCGTAAATTCCCCATCGGATCGTCTTGGAACTTTCACTCCATTTATATACAGCCTACCGATTTTCATCTGAATAGTATCACCCGGTAAGCCTACCACACGTTTGATGTAATCAGTACGTGTGGTGGATTTTTGTCCCCCCCGCCAAGCTTCTTTAATTACTTTAAAGACAGCGACATCGCCGCGATCTGGTCCGCTTTCTGGGATCCGGCCACTATAAATATTTGGACTAAATGGAAAAGAATGTTTGCTGTATCCATAAGTCCATTTTGAAACAAACAAATGATCGCCAATCAATAATGTCGGCTGCATAGACCCGGATGGAATGCTGAAGGGCTCATATGCTAGTGATCGAAAAGTACCAGCTAAGAGCAAAGCCCAGAAGATGGCGCGAAAATAGTCCCAAATTCCATCCTTTTTTTTGCTCATGCTTTGCAGTCTCACGGGTTAAAATTCTTTAAACGTCCAGCCGCTGGCGGACTTCACCGATCACGTTGAAAAACATTTCTCTAGTCAGCCGTCCAGTGTTGGTGTTGTAGCGTGAGCAGTGATAGCTGTCAGTAATCGTTATGTCTCCAAGACGATGCGCCGCGCCATGCGCGAAAGATGCCTGCTTTAAACTAATGCCAAGTGCGCGGAGTACTGCTTCATGCGCAATTCTACCCAGTGCTAAAATTTGGCGGAGATTTGGCATTGCCTGAATTTCTGAGATGAGAAATGGCCTACAAGTTTTTGCTTCATCGGTTGTTGGTTTATTTTTTGGCGGCAAGCACCGAACTGCATTTGCGATACGGCAATCGACGAGCTTTAAGCTGTCATTGGCATGTTTTTCATATGTTCCTTCAGCAAAGCCAAAATGGCTCAGGCCTTCATACAAAAGGTCTCCTGCGTAATCCCCAGTAAATGGTCTGCCTGTTCGGTTTGCCCCGTTCATCCCTGGTGCAAGCCCAACGACTAAAAGTCGAGAATTTAACTCCCCAAATGAAGAAACCGGGCCATTATGCCAGTGAGGCTCGGAAACTCTGAGGTCTTCACGAAGAGCAACAAGCCTTGGGCAAAAAGCACAATTGTGCGAGGGCCCTTGCCAAATGTTGGCTTCAGTCAACCTCGTCATCATCTAAATATCCAGCGTCACGAAAGTCTCCTGGGCCGCGTAATGGCTGATCATCAACTTCTGGTCGATCAAATTTTTCTTCCCGACGCGGTGCTGCGCGAGTTGCTTCGCCCCGATCTGGTACGCGTCGTTCAATCCGAGGAGCGATGTCTAGAAGGTCAATATATTCGTCTGCTTGTCTTCTTAATTCATCAGCAATCATAGGTGGATTGGTTCTAACCGTGCTTACGACTGTTACTCGGACTCCTTTTTGTTGAATGGCTTCTATTAGACGACGAAAATCACCATTGCCGCTCATCAAAATCACGTGATCAAGATTTTCCGAAAGACTCAATGCGTCGACCGTAATTTCAACGTCCATGTTCCCACGTATTCTTCGACGGCCAGAAGCATCAACAAATTCTTTCGCCGATTTAGAAATTAGCGTGTAACCGTTATAATCTAGCCAGTCAGCGAGAGGACGAACTGGAGAGTACTCCTGATCCTCTGCAATCGCAGTGTAGTAATATGCTCGGACCAACCAGCTCCCGCCCCCAAAGAAATCAAGTAATCTTCTATAATCAATATCAAAACCTAGGTGTTTTGCGGCTGAGAAAAGGTTGGCGCCATCAATAAAAATACCTCTACGGACACTTTGCATTATCGATATACCTTTGTTCTAAAATAATTTTTAAAATTTTGAATTTGAAATAAATTTTATGATTTGAACGGTGAATACTCCTCTCACAGATGGGGAGGATTAAAGTTCTTTTCAATTCTTACAGAATACATTGATTTTTTACGCTTAAAAGGTATAACACCTGGCTGATCGAAGGAAAGGAAATAATCATGGCTCGAGTCACTGTGGAAGATTGCGTAGAGCGCGTCCCCAATAGGTTCGATTTGGTAGTTCTTGCTGGCCAACGAGCTCGTGATATTTCGTCTGGTAGTGAACTTCTCGTAGATCGCGACAATGACAAGAACCCAGTTGTAGCACTGCGAGAAATTGCTGAAGACCAGCTTTCAACCGAAGAACTCTTTGAGTCAGTAGTTCAAGGGCGTCAAAAGGTTGCTCCAGTTGAAGAAATAGATGAATTAGACGAAGCTGCGATGTCAATGAGCAGTGGTGAAACAGATGATGATGACCTTGATCTCGCGGCTCTGGCCCAGGAAGTTGCCGCACAGGGTGCTCCCGAGCCTGTTAATCGTGACCGTCTAGCCGAGAGATATGATGCCGGAGAAGATCCAAAGATCTAATGCCGCACGTCCTCCTGGAGGAGCTAGAGAGTAACCCAGAATGATCCGGCAATTTGAGCTGGTTGAAAAAGTTAGGGACTACGATCCGGCTGTCAATGAAGTCGGAATTAACAAAGCTTACATTTTTGCTATGCAGAAGCATGGTTCGCAGCGACGTGCTTCCGGTGATCCGTACTTTTCGCACCCGCTGGAAGTAGCATGGCTTCTTGCAGATATGCGATTGGACTCTGGTTCAATCATTACGGCCTTATTGCACGATACCGTCGAAGATACTGATGCCAGCCTCACTGATATAAAACGTTTATTTGGTGAAGACATCGCGCGGTTAGTGGATGGTGTTACGAAACTAAACAAGATTGAGATCCAGTCGGATCGAACAAAACAAGCTGAGAATTTTCGGAAGCTTGTTCTAGCGATGTCTGAAGACATCCGTGTCTTGTTAGTGAAGCTCGCTGACCGTCTTCACAATATGCGCACCCTGGGTTTCGTGAAATCAGAGGTTAGTCGTAGGCGTAGTGCTGCCGAAACTATGGACATATATGCGCCCTTGGCGGAGCGTATTGGAATGCAACCTTGGCGGGATGAACTCGTCGACCTCGCCTTTGCAGAATTAAACCCTGATGCTCGTAATTCTATCATTACTAGACTTGAATTACTGCGTTCAAATGGCCGTGATCTGAGCGAAAAAGTAATTGTTGCACTTCACAAAACACTATCAGAGAGTGCACTTAATGCTGAAGTCTCAGGTCGCGAAAAGGCTGCATATTCCATATGGACGAAGATGCAGAGAAAGGCGGCTCCTTTTGAAGCGCTAACAGATATTATGGCGTTTCGCGTCATAGTTGGTAGCGTCGAGGAATGTTATAGGGCACTCGGTGCGATCCATGGCGCCTATCAAGTACTGCCAGGTCGCTTTAAGGACTATATTTCAACTCCAAAACCAAATGGATATCAGTCTCTTCATACTGGAGTAATAGGACCTGAAAGGATGCGGATTGAGGTTCAAATTCGCACCCGCGAGATGCACGAAATTGCTGAATATGGGCTGGCCTCGCACTGGCGTTATAAGCAGGGTGACGCAGTCCATGATGGAAAGCAGTTTGCTTGGATCCGCAGTTTACTTGATATTTTAGATGAAGCTGGCGGTGCTGAAGAATTTTTGGAACATACCAAGCTTGAGATGTTTCAAGATCAGGTTTTTTGTTTTACGCCCAAAGGTGATCTGATTGGGCTTCCTAATGGCGCAACTGTTGTTGATTTTGCTTATGCGGTTCATTCAGAAGTTGGGGACCATTGTGTTGGTGCACGCATTAATGGACGTATAGCACCAGTTCGTTCAAAGTTATCCAATGGTGATGAAGTAGAAGTTTTAACTTCTAAAAATAAGACCCCATCTCCAGAATGGGGACAGTTTGTTGCAACCGGCCGAGCCAAGGCTCGTATCCGTCGACTTATTCGCCTAGAACAACGTGATCAATACATCTCACTAGGCCGTGAGGTTGCGAAGGCAGCGGCGGCTGAGGCAGGACAAAATTTTTCAGAGCGTATGTTACGCCCGGTATTGAAGAAATTTAAATTAGAAACACATGACGATTTGTTTGCTGCACTGGGCGAGGGTTTATTTACTGAAGCAGAATTAATAAGTGTTTTAGCCCCCAAAGCCGCACCATCTATAACCAAGGTGGGAGAAGATAGGCAAGCTGGGAAAAGCGCCGCCAGCCAAGAAAATACGAATGTTAAAGCGCTTCCGCTGAAAGGCCTAATCCCTGGTATGGCCGTTCATTACGCGCGATGCTGTCATCCTCTTCCAGGCGACCAAATCATAGGTATCGTAACTTCTGGTAAAGGAGTGACGGTCCATGTTTCTGACTGCGCAACTTTAGAAGCTTTCAGCCATACCCCAGAAAGATGGCTTGATGTTGATTGGGAAGAAAAATCACTCGAGCGCAGAGTAGGTCGGGTCCGTATTACGCTCCAGAACTCGCCAGGTGCTCTTGGAGCTGTGTCTAATACAATCGGCCGCCAAGGTGGCAATATTTCAAATCTGAGGTTTTCTAGCCGAGCAGAGGATTTTTTTGAGCTTATAGTTGATATTGAGGTTGATAGTCTGGATCATCTTGCCATCATCATTGCTGCACTTCGCGCAGATAGCGTAATCACAACCATTGAGAGAGAAGGCGCCTAAGTAAAGTAATGTTTGGACGTCAGAAGCCTCGCTCAAGTTTTGCAATTTTAAAGTCATGGTTATGGCCCAGTAGTGGTCTGCAACGTGGGGCTAAGTACATACTGCGCCGTCTGCAGCGCATGCGGGGTTCACCTCACGCACTAGCAAGTGGTTTTGCATTTGGTGCGGCAGTTAGCTTTCTTCCTGTTCCAGGGTTGCATTTCATTATTGCAGCAATTCTATCAGCTGGCTTGAGGGTAAGTATTATCGCTTCCGCTATCGGGACTATAGTCGGGAACCCATGGACATTTCCGTTTATCTGGATATCCAGTTTCCGTCTTGGTCGTATGCTAGGCTTTGGAGAGCAAGGCGACGTCACCGAAAAATCATTGTCTCAGCTTCTCCAAGGCGTAGCTTCCGATGTCTGGAGAGGTGATTTTCAGCAGGCTGCACGCGATAGTCTGCCAGTATTTGAGCCAATGTTAATTGGTGGCTTAATTATGGGATTGGTTGCCTGGATCGTATTTTATTTTGGCCTTCGTCGGATTATTCAAGCCTATCAAAGCTCCCGCCAAAACCGAATTCAGGCAAAGAAGATAGCCCGTGAAACAAGCCTGCACTCAGTAGAAAAGGGTTAGCATGCCATCAAAACAACTTAGGTTAGGTCTTAATATTGACCATGTTGCTACAGTAAGAAATGCCCGAGGAGGCGATCACCCTGCTCCTCTTAGAGCTGCTTTGTTGGCTAAGGCAGCGGGGGTTGATGGAATCACAGCACACTTGCGTGAGGATCGTAGGCACATACGTGATCTGGATTTGCCACTTCTCAAGAACGAAGTCGATCTTCCACTGAATTTAGAGATCGCTCCTACAGAGGAGATGGTCCAAATAGCAGTCCAACATAAACCCCATGCCGTTTGTCTGGTTCCTGAAAAACGGGAAGAGGTAACAACTGAAGGCGGTCTAGACGTTGCTGGTTTAAAGGATCGTTTACAGCCATTAGTCAAAGAACTGATGTCCGCAGGTTGCAGGGTTTCACTGTTTATTGAGGCAGATATAGTTCAACTTAAAGCAGCTGCAAATCTCGGTGTTCCTGTGGTCGAACTGCATACTGGGCGTTATTGCGAAGCTAGTGGTGCAAGTCGTTCTATAGAATTGGATCGTATTAGCGCTGCTGCAAAAGATGCTAAATTTCTGGGCCTTGAGTGCCATGCTGGGCACGGCCTGGCCTTTGATAGTGTCAAGCCGATAGCTGCTATTCCCGAAATTGTAGAGCTGAATATTGGGCACTTCCTAGTTGGAGAGGCCATTTTTATGGGCTTAAAGGAGGCAATAGGGGAAATGCGCCGTCTTATGGATGAAGCGGTGGGGAATTAATGATTTTAGGTATAGGCAATGATCTCATTGACATAACTCGAATAGAGGCAACATTAAATCGTTTCGGCGACCGCTTTGTAGATCGCATTTTTACCGAAATTGAGAGGGAAAAGTCTGATAGACGGGCGGCCCGGGCAGCGTCTTACGCTAAGCGGTTTGCGGCAAAGGAAGCCTGTTCAAAGGCTCTTGGAACAGGACTTCGCAAAGGCGTGTTTTGGCGAGACATGGGTGTCATTAATCTGCCAGGAGGAAAACCCACTATGCGACTTACTGGGGGGGCAGCGGCTCGTCTGGCTCAATTAACGCCCGATGGTATGGAGGCTGTCATTGACCTCACCATAACTGATGAACCTCCTCTTGCCGAAGCGTTTGTTATTATTTCGGCGCGTCCAATTTTGGCCACTCTTTAATTTTCGATTCCTGTTCAGAAGGCAAAAGCGCTTTAAACTTTAAAATTCAACGCGCTGCATTCAACAGTTTACCTAGCCAATCATGGCTTCAATTAGGTATGGACCATCGTGTGCTAGGGCATTTGCAAATGCCGTCTCAAAGTCGTCAGGTGTGGAGGCCCGCTCTCCTTCGACACCAAAGCCTTTGGCTAGTGAAACGCAGTCAAGCTGGGGATCGTTGAAGTCCATTCCAATTGGGTTGTCATTATCGTGGAAGGATTTAAGTCTCTGTTTTAGAACAGTATATCCTTGGTTATTGCAGATAATGAAAATAGTCTGCTGTTTAAGGTTAGCAGCTGTCCAAAGAGCCTGGATAGCATACATAGCACTGCCATCGCCGATTACAGCAACAACTTGACGATTTGGTTGTGCAGCTTGGACACCAACAGAGGCAGCAATACCCCAGCCTATGCCGCCTGACGAGTTGCCAAAATAGCTGTAACGATCTGTGTACGGGAGAAAATCATTAATTGACCCGGTGGTCGTGATTCCTTCATCCACCACTATAGCGTTTTTAGGTAGTAACTCGGACAGTCTCATCATTAGCCAGTCGGGTTTCAATTTGCCCGTTTCCCTCAGAGGCAGAGTAGCTTGTACCTTTGAGGCTTTTTTAGCTGCCCAATTTTGGGTTTTGATCTTTTCTAGGCGGTCATGTGATTTTGCTGCCAACTCAGCCCCGCCCTTTTCTTTTAAAAAAGGGATTAAAGCATTTAAGGTCTCTTTGACATCAGCTCGAATTGCTAATTCACAAGCATAATTTTTTGCGATTTCCCAATCACGTTGGCCAATTTGGATGACACGCATCCCTGGTGGCATTGGGTCTACTTCACTGTAGACAGACATTTTTAGGGCGTCTGATCCGATACATATCATCAGATCATGCGGTTCAAGGCGTTCCCGAACAACGGGCTGAAAACGAGTAATGGCACCCATGTAAGCAGGATGGTCGGACGGAAAATGTGCCCCGTCTATTATTGTTTGTTGCCAAACAGGGGCCCCTAATACTGTTGCAAATTCTGAGGCGCAATCAAACGCATCACTTCGTACTATTTCATGACCTGCAATTATAACTGGGTTTTTAGCTCCGATAAGCTTTTCCGCCAGAGAGGAAAGGGTGTCGTCGTTTGGGCGAACTGCCACGTCTATGCGGGTTGCCTCGCCAAGATCAACAGCGCCCTTCATATTTAAAATGTCACCAGGCAGAGATATGAATACTGGCCCAGTTGGAGGGGTCATTGCTACTTTGGCAGCTCTGTGGAGTACACGTGGGAGGTCTTCAAGCCTTGATACCTCTGTTGCCCATTTTACTTGCGATTGAGCGATCGGAACGAGAGGATCATACAGGAGAGGTTCCGTTAGGCCGTGGCCCTGTTCTTGTTGCCCCGCGGTAACAATCATAGGAATACCAGCTATTTTAGCAGAATAAATAGCCCCCATAGCGTTACCAAGCCCTGGCGCTACATGAACATTACAAGCAACGAGTTCTCCGGAAGCTCGTCCAAAGCCATCAGCGATGCCAATTACAACGCTTTCTTGCATTGCAAGCACATACCCCATCTCTGGGTAATTAGAGAGGGCATGCATTATTGGCAATTCCGTGGTGCCGGGATTGCCGAACATACGTGATACACCCTCTCCAAGCAGGCAAGCGATAAAGGCATCACGACCAAAGGTCATATTCGTGTTTGAAGCATCGTTCATCTTGCTAGAGCGTCCCATTTTATATGATTTGACGTATCGGAATCTGCCAGGAAGGATAACGATGATTAGAGTAGTTGGGAATTGATTGGGAGAGTGAATTGGAAGGTTTTGTAGAAAGCCCTCAATTTCTATCACCTATTCAGGGTCCAGAAGCTTGGATTGGTTCTGATATGGCGTTGACGCCATCACAATGGTGCCACCAGTGGACCTCTGAAGAGATTGATGAAATTCTTAGTGCAATCGAATTGGTCAGTCGACGTGGCTTAGATTTATTGGAAATAACAAGGGCAGATTTTCCTCTGCCGACTGTTTCAGCAAGAATATCTTATATGCGTCGTTACCTATTAGAAGGCCCAGGATTTTATCTGTTTCGGGGTTTTTCATTGGATGACTTATCGTTAAAAGAGGCTGCGATAGCTTTTTGGGGTATTGGCTTGTACCTAGGCCGTCCATGTTCTCAGAACGGAAAGGGCCACTTACTTGGGCATGTTAAAAACCTTGGTTTGAATTATGACGATCCTCTGGCTCGAGGATACCAAACTTCGGCGCGGCTTCCATACCACACTGACTCTAGTGATGGAGTTGGACTTCTCTGTTGGCGTCCAGCCAAATCGGGAGGAATGTCATCCATAGTCAGGGCAACAACCGTTTATAATGA
>VMBT01000974.1_pt1 | contig 15536 bp, 14 predicted proteins | sample 4404301 | NCBI WGS metagenome assembly VMBT01 (sample SAMN12238535, study PRJNA552566) | marine metagenome | isolation source: Coastal seawater | place: USA: coastal Georgia, Sapelo Island | collected 2008-08/2009-08
CAGCCCCGTGCAGCAAAATTGGCAAGTCGTTCATCGATGGTGCGTTTTCTCGAATCGATCATGAGTTAGAGTTAGGTTGGTCCCGATGGTCTGCTTCTGTTATCGAGGAAGGTCTAGTTGAGGCCGGAAGTCAGGTCATTATCCTCTCATGACTAATCATGAATGTAAAATCCAAACATCAATTGAAAACAAGTTCTTCCTGGCTAATCTCATGCGTTCGCATTGGCTCACCATTTTTCTAGTGTTCTTTGCGGCCCCATCTCTCGTGGAGGCAGAGCCCTATCGAATCAGTGGGATTGTCACATACGCTGACGGAACTACAGTGAACTACAACGATGTGGAGATAGTTTGTGAGAGTCAGGAATATGACTGTCATCCATTCAGAGGCACAGAGTCGACTACTGACATGTATGGTAGATTTACATTAGAATTAGACATAGAAGAATATCATGACGGCGCCGAATTGATATTGAATGTAAGAAATGAAAACTTTAGCCACATTATCGATATCTCCGAGATGAGAAATTCTTCTCAGAACTTTGTGGTCAACGACATAGAGTTGTCACAAAATCGCCCCCCAGCACCTCTTTTCTCTGGTTTTACATGCGGATTGATAATTTTCTCACTCGCGCTTGGGATGGTTATCGTACGTACTGCAACTAGGTTGATGACACCGCTAGGCAGAGCAGAATTTGTTGGATACCGGGCGCCGCGAATCGTGGAGTGTCCAGAGTGTCACGGACGCATAGAACAACATCGGCTGATTAGTCACCTTATCGTGGAACACGAAATCGAACCGCTCGATGCTGGCGAGATTGCAGGTAATGTCTTTTCAAAAATTCAGATGAAATAATGGTGCAGAGGGCAGGATTTGAACCTGCGAAGCACTACGCACTGGGACCTCATCCCAGCCCCTTTGACCGCTCGGGTACCTCTGCTTGAGATGCTTCGGGCTATTTGGTCTATTTCACAATGGCGAAGGATTCGGCAAGATAGTAGGTACTGCGAAAAATTGTCGATTAATTCTATTTCGGAAGATCAAAAAGTAGGAAATATCCTTCTTCGGATTTTGATTTGAAAAAAATCTCTCCTCCTGACGGAATATAGGCTCCATCTCCACTGGAAAAGTCAATTCCGTTGATTGACGCGTCGCCCTTTGCTAGATGCACGTATCCGCATCTACCATCATCAATTGTATATTTGGCTGATGAGATGTTTGAAAACTCCCCTCCCAAAATCGATACATCTTGTTGGATTGATAAATCATTTTCCGAAGGCTTTTGGCTTACTAAAATCGGTAGAGAATTCTCCAATTTTTGGTTTATTTGCTTCTGTTGATATGACATGGGAGTGTTCTGTTCTTTCGGTTCGATCCATATTTGAAGAAATTCGGTAACCTCATCTTTTAGGTGATTCATCTCTGAATGTGAGACGCCCGTTCCAGCGGACATGATTTGTATTTCTCCTGGTTTTATGATTGAATGAGTTCCACTACTATCTCTGTGTTCGAGTGCTCCCTCCAATACAATAGAGATTATTTCCATATTATTGTGGCTGTGGGCTCCGAATCCTCTACCTCCCGCAATCCTGTCTTGATTTAGGACTCTTAATGGTCCTATTCCCATATGCTGAGGATTGTACCATCTGGCGAAGGAGAAGGAATGGAAAGTATCCAACCAACCATGGTTTGCATGACCTCTATCTGCTGATTTGTGAAGGACTAATCCGTTCATGGATGACCTATTCAACTGGCGCTCATAAAACCGTGTATAGAAGACAATGTCTCCCTCTACAACTGAGATTCATGAAAACACGCATTGATAATGAACAGAACAATTCACGAACCATGCGCGCTTTGACTTTTGTTAGGTTTATGCGACAGATTTTGAAATCTGGTCCCGCGGATTTAGATTGGATTCAGTCCCAAGGATTACTGGCCGTCAAGCTTGCCCAAATATTTGCACTGCGAAGCGATTTGCTTTCGGTCGAAAAGTGTAGGCAATTGCAACAATTGTATCAGCATGCTTCGAGTATTCCATCTGAAGAGGTGTTTGATAATTTAGAGAAGAGGGCGCCTGAGGGTTTCTTCGATGCCTTCGAAGAAATCGACAAGATTCCTATCGCAGCCGCATCGGTTGGACAAGTGCACCGAGCGCGCTTGAAGACCGGCGAAGAGGTAGTTATCAAAGTCATCAAGGCTCAGAACGAGAAGTCGTTTCGCCGAGATGTAAAGCGAATGCGAAGGTGGCTACGTATTTTCCTCCTATTCATGCCAAAGCTACGCAAAGTCGGCAACCCTGTTGCACTGCTAAACCACGTTGCAGACTACACGACTAGAGAGTTGGATCTTCGCAATGAAATTGCGGGAGCAGACGAACTGAAGAATATCCAATTGGATATCGACGACACGTTCCAAATGCATCGTCTCAGATTTCCAAAATACTATCGAGAATTATCCAATGAACAAGTTTTGGTCTCTGAATTTATCAGAGGCGACTCACTAGAGGATGGAATTGAAGGTGGTACACTTTCATGGTCTACCTTGCTGGATCTTTTCCGGATTCACGGTGCCTATCTATTCGGCATAGGCACATTCCATGGAGATTTGCACCCTGGAAATTGTATCATCGATGAAGATGGTATGTTTGTGTTTATCGATAATGGAGCGATTTGTCATGCCCCAACGCATGTCAGCAGCTCCTTATTCCGCTTCTTCGAACATCTGTCGGCCAGTCAACTAAACGACGCCTTCGAAGCATTGTTAGGCCTCTCAGAAGAGACTCTTGATGATCGACGAAAAGAAAAGTACATGGCAAGAATGTATGAGATATACCACGACTTTGAAATGCTTTCAGTCGGCGAACAAAGCCTTACTCAAATTATGATGAAAACCGTGCGTTGTGCAGTCGAAGATGCAGGCGCAGTCTTCGGAGAAGAGGCATTTCCAATTATCCGCGCACTGATGTATCTCGACGGGTTAGTCATCCGAACACACCCGGATGTAAAATTGATACAATCGATGAGCCCATACCTTGAGGAATTCCGTGCTTGTCTGCCTATTCCTGAGCCGGTTTCACCCTACTCCAAATGAGCAATATCTTGAATTGAGGGAGTTTTAAGAAAACACTTCATTATAAATGAACTATCGAGGATGATTTGTCATGATGGGCGATGTCGTGAGCAATGATACCGCGGCATTGAAGCAATCCCACCTAGAATGTGAAAGGATTGCCAACGAGTCTTCGTCCTCTTTCCTTAGAGCATTCCGGACTCTTCCAAAAGAAAAGAGAGATGGCATCACAGCTTTGTATGCCTTTTGTCGGAGGGCTGACGATGTTGCAGACGGAGATTGGATGCCTGACTTCTCAGGGTTCTCGCCTCAGCAAGCGGGTTCTCTCCGTCTGAGGGCACTTCAACGGTCTAAGGCCCTAGATGAAAAACACCAATCCAGAGGCACCCTGGACCATGAAGAACACATTGCCAGACTATCTGCTCTAATTTACCTCAGAGACAATATCCTCCCGACTGAGAACGATTCCTTTCCCAAAGAGAAATTCTTCCTAGCTCTATGGCACACTATTGAGAGATTTGATATTCCATCTCAACACCTACATTCGTTAATCGATGGAATGGAAGATGATCTGTACCCCACTAATTATCAAACCTATGAAGATTTGAGGGGCTATTGCTACAACGTTGCTTCTTCAGTAGGGCTTTGCTTGCTACACTTGTATGGATATGATGGGCAGGAAGCGGAGCACTATGCAGACGAAATGGGTGTGTTTTTGCAAATGGTCAATATCCTAAGAGATATCCAATCGGATCTCGCGTCTGGTCGTATCTATCTACCTATTGCAGAGTTACAATCCTACGGAATTAGCGCCTCGGATCTGTCGTGCCCAAATCTTGCTTCAAATCCAAATTGGCAGGAGTTCATGCATGACTACATCCAACAATGCAAAGCACACCGGGAAGAGGCGGTTAAGTTGCTCCCAATGATTCACCCCGAATCAAGAAAGAGCCCCGCGATTATGGTATCTGTCTATTCACAATTGATTAAGCAGGCAGAGAAATTATGCGGTGATGTAATCTCACAGCGTCTTGGTTTGACCGTTATGCAGAAAGCCAACGTGCTGATGTCTACTCTTGGCGTAATTAGTGTAACTCACGAGGAGTAATTATGCAATCAAAGACACTACCATCTAAGCCTGAGCAATCAATCAACTCTGATCAAGATGTTTTGATTGTTGGAGCCGGGCCGGGAGGTTTGGCAGCAGCCCTATTACTGTCACACAGCGGATTGAAAGTCAGAGTTGTCGAAAAAGCCTCTTACATTGGAGGAAGAACAAGAATAGTCGAACATGATGGCTTCAAGTTCGATAATGGGCCCACTTTCTTTCATTTTCCTGAAGTCATTGAAGAGATTTTTCAGGCCATCGGCAGAGATGCACATGAAGAGTTGGGACTCATTCCACTAGATCCTTCTTACCGGCTAGTCTTCGGTAAGGGCGGAGCAATTGATGCCACCAGCGATCTGGAGGCAATGACCGAACGAGTTCGCGAACTATCCGGCGATAAAGACGCTGAGGGATTCAAGCGTTACATCACTGAAAACAGGAAGAAATTGGATCGTTCTAGAGGTTGCCTTCAATCGCCTTGGAAAGGGCCTTCTGATTTGCTTACCAAGCGCTCAATGGCCGCCGCAACTGTGCTGAAACCTTGGGCTAGTGTGGCTTCTGATCTTGAGCGATTATTCGATGATGAGCGAGTTCGCCTAGCGATGTCTTTCCAAACAAAATATCTAGGAATGAGCCCGTTCCATGCCCCGTCTTTATTCACAATATTAGCATTCTTAGAATATGAGCATGGCATATTCCACGCAAAGGGAGGTCTGGGTTCAATAACCACCAAGATGGGCGAAATCGCCAAAGAAATGGGGGTACAATTTGAGCTTTCGACTCCGGTTGAAGAAGTGATTATTGAAGGCAAAACCGTCAAAGGTGTGAGAACCAGTGATGTTGATTTCATGGCTGACAAAGTCATCATGAATGCTGATTTTGCTCATGCAATGACTACAATGATTCCTAATCAGAAAAGGAAAAAATGGTCGGATCAAAAATTGCAAAAGAAATCCTATTCCTGTTCAACGTTCATGTTGTATCTAGGTGTCGACAAATTGTACGATGAGCCGCATCATCAAATCTATGCGTCGGCAGATTATGAAAATAGTCTGAGAGATATAGACAATCACAAGATTCCTTGGAATGACCCTTCCATATATGTCCAAAATGCATGTATCACTGACCCTAGCTTAGCTCCCGATGGTCAATCCACATTGTATGTTCTAGTTCCGGTTCCGAACACGGACCCAAGCATTGTTTGGGATGATGTTAAGGAAGAATATGCTGAGATAATCCTTGATCAAATGGCTCATCTAGGATTCACGGACCTTCGTGATCATGTAGTTAGCAAGACCATCGTAACTCCTGATGATTGGGGCGCTTCCAGCATTTACAGGGGCGCTGTTTTCAACCTCGCACACGGCTTGGATCAGATGCTTTGGAGGCGTCCTCACAACCGCTTTGAGGAATTGAATGGCCTCTATCTTGTAGGCGGAGGGACTCATCCAGGAAGCGGCCTTCCAACCATCTTTGAAAGTGCGAGAATCAGTAGTAAATTGGTAATTGCAGACTTAGGTTTACCGGTCGACTGGAATGGAGTAGACACTTGGTTCCCTGGCCTCAAGAAGCCTAAGCCAATGAGATAATTCTAGGGGGGTTTTGTTTGCCAGTTGTATGGGTGCTAGGTGCCGCTGGAGGGGTGGGCAGTATTGTCTGCGAGAACCTTTCCAAAAAAGGCTGGGATGTTGTTGGAAGCGGACGAACTGAAGATACTCTTCAATCGCTCAAATCTGAAATTAGTAATATCGAAATTTTGCCAGTAGACGCCAGAGATGATGTCGCGATGAAACAAGCAGTCGCCAATATCATACAAACACATGGTAGCCTAGACGCAGTGGTCGTTGCAGTAGGATCGATCCTACTCAGACCATTGCACGCTACCTCCGCTGAACAAGTACGAGATACGATTGACCAAAACCTCACGACTGCATTCAATGCAATTAGATCCGCTGCAGTTCCAATGATGCGAGGAGAAGGGGGTAGAATTGTTCTGTTTTCCTCTGTTGCTGCATCTCATGGCATGACTAATCACGCCGCTATTGCTGCTGCGAAAGGAGCTGTAGAAGGTTTGACTCGGGCCTCTGCCGCTGATTACGCAAAGCGGGGCATTAGAGTAAACGCCATTGCCCCTGCTATGACAGATACGCCAATGTCCGAAAATCTACTGAAAAATGAAGCAAGTCGGAAGATTAGTGATTCGATGCACCCTGTTGGCCGGATTGGAGAAGCAAAGGAAATTGCAGATGTTGCATCTTGGCTCATAGATGGGGCACCAGAATGGATGACTGGCCAAATCATCGGAGTCAATGGTGGATTGGGAACGATAAAACCTCAAGAATCAATCAAGGCATAATAGGGGGAATTGTATGAGAAAAATCGCTGGATTTTTGCTAACAATAATTCTACTATCTGCTTCAGCGGGTTGTTTAGGCGAGGGCACTAAGGAAGAACTGGAAGATTCTGAAAATGAAGAGAAAAGATACACCTTCACCCTACCTACTTTGGGAAGAGATGTAGATGGCGGGTCTATGCTAGATTTTACTTCTGAACTTGAGCAAGCACCAATTCTCTTGTTTTGGGTTAGTTCACAATGTCAGGGTTGCCATGAATGGACAGAAGGCATTAGAGATAGCAATCTCAATCACAGCATTATGCAGCCTGTCACAATTCACAGATATGGTAACTTTGAAACATCAGAGAAAATAATGCAAGTCTATGGCAACAACTCAAGCGACCATTACTCGCCCTGGCCGGTGGTGGTGGATGCTCACTCCCGGCTAGCACTAGATTTTGACACTCGAGAGCCTTCGGAACTTTCAGTTGTCGAGGCTTTTGGAAATCTTCCAACACCTTCCCTGATTTTACTCGACAAAGACGGTAATATCGTCTGGGAGGCGTCCTCATATTGGTATTCTGCTGATCAATTGGAAGAGGCGCGGCGAGTAGCATCTGGATTGAGTGACTAATATGGAACCGATTTACACAGCACTATTCCTAATTCCAACAATATGGGTTGGGCCTTTTTGGCTATTGATGATGGTAGAACCTAAGTCTGAAAGAACTTCAAAATGGGTCGAAGGGAATCTCATTTTCCTTGGACCCTTAATTGCTTATTTTGTAACTATACTTGCTAATCCTACTGGTATGATTGAGTTATTCACCGGAAATCCTGCTGAAATCATGGATACCTTGGTTGAACTTCTAGGGACCGAATCTGGAACTGTCCTCGCTTGGGCACATTTCGTCGCGGGAGACATCATTGCCACCAGGTGGATGTGGCGCAAGGCTGTTGAGAATGAGATTCGTCTGAATCAAACTCGAATGATTGTCTTCTTCGGAGTAATGTTGATGCCAGTTGGATTGTTACTCCATATGGCCCTGAATAGAGAATGAGTGTACTATAAGCGGAATTTCATATCCGGATTCCGAACTATTATGAAGAAAAGGTCGGACCGCGCGTCATGCCTGGTGCATACGACCGAAGTCGAAATGCTGCAGTCGTACGCCAGATATCCGCTAACTTTGACTCTGCTATATCAGATTTCTTTGGCACTAGAGCGCCTAACAGAGAGGCGGCACAGGGGGCGCATGATGCATATGTTGCCGCCTTACGTGCACACGGCACTGATGTGACCGTTCTACCTGGATTAGACGAACATCCAGATTGTTGTTTTGTCGAAGATACTGCTGTTATGGTCGATGGAAAGGCAATCATTCCGAACATGGGTCACCCCTCTAGAGAAGGAGAGCAAGTTGCGGTTGCTGAACATCTATCTTCGAGTGCTGAAATTATCAATATGCCAAAGGGCGCTAAACTCGATGGCGGCGATGTTGTATTCTTCGATGATCGATACTTGATTGGGATTTCAACTAGAACGAATCGGGAGGGTGCAGACTTTCTTGCAAGTCATGTACGAGAAGATGGTTTGGAGTGTGAGTTCATCGATATTCCAAGTTCGACTCTTCACCTTACAACCGTATGCTCATCGCCACGCCCTGGCATGATTATTGCCGCAGAAGGGCATCTTACTGCTTCTCAATTAGAGCCTTTAGCTGAGGATGTAGTTTGGGTTCCAAATCGAGAAAGTTACGCTGCTAACACAATCGGTTACAAAGGCGATCGGGTCATAATTGCAGATGGTTTTCCTGTAGTTCGTCAAACCATGCTAGATGAAGGGTTCAAGATTACTAGTGTAGACATGAAAGAAATCATGCAAGCAGATGGTTCATTGACATGTCTATCAGTATTCAATGCCTGATTGGAACTCAATCAAACAGGCGGCGGCTTCAACAACGGACCTGCGGTCCGTTGGCTATGCGCTCACGCGAGTCGGCGGCTTTCGGCATGGTTCTAATCCTGCTACTTACCCCAATCAGCGGATGCTTTGGAGGAGACGATTCTAGAGTTGATGCAGGAGATTTGCAGGTTGATGTCGAATCGATGTCTGCTGGTTTCTTTCAGAATCTTGAGTTGTCTGCGTTGAGCAAAATGTCAGTATATCTTCCATTCTTGGTCAAGGATCCCGCGACTGGATTTGTACAGAATTCTACTGTACTTGATATCAATTCTGGAGATACAATAGCCATCGAGGTTCTAATTCCGCCGCGTTCCGATGGAATCTACCTACTTCTTGGCGAATATGGAAGGGGGCATTGGCCAATTCGAGAGGCTGATGAGTCGTGGTTTACATGGTATGCTCGAGGGGGTGACAAGGGTGAAGATGGCCTAGGTGCGATTAGAGTCCCTGCAAATAACACAACCTACGATACCCTCGAAGTGCATTCATCAGTGATGCCAGGTGGAGTGGAAGTTGTATTCCTGCCATCAATTAGAGAGTCCACGGTTCCTAAGGATGAAGGTGGTGTACATTCAAGTGGCCTGCTTCATGGAAGGTTGGTCTATGAGCGCCTCTACGAAATTACTGATCCAACGGATACTTTCGACATTGTTGATGGAAAGGCTGGATACTACGATAGGTGGGCTGGACAAGGTAATCCCGCATACGAAGATGCGGCCCAATACCTTATTTCTGAATTCGAAACCATGGGATTAGAAGTTGTTCAACATAGGTACGAATTTACTGATATTTTTCGAGTTCAAAATCCAGAAGCGTACAATGTCTGTGCCTACAAGTGGGGTACTGAGGCAGTCAACGAATGGTTGGTTTTCGGAGCCCATTTTGATGTTGCCCCTCCCGCAAACGCTGTTCTTCTAGACCCGCACCTTACGGGAAGCAGGTCCTATGGGACACGAGTTGGAGCATACGACAATAGCGCAGGAACCTCGATGGTACTAGAAACGGCGAAGGTGCTTGCTAACTTTGAGAGTCGGCGAACTATGGTCTTCTGTCTCTGGTCGAGTGAAGAGGGGGGGTTACGAGGATCTAACTACTGGACTGAATATTTTGTCAAAGAAGACAACCCTGATGTTACGGTTACGAATTATATCAACCTCGATATGGCCGGAGTAAATTGGCCTGGAGGTGGAGGTGCCCCTCACGGAGACCCTGATCCTCAGATAGATGAGGATGGGTACCCAAAGGACTCTGAGGTTTGGCCGATGAGAGTTTACATTGGCCCAGGGCCTAATCATGATCAGTTGGACCAACCTGGAATGGTTGGTCTAGCCAATTGGATTGGGTCTGATGCACTAGGTTTAGAGGAATACATGGGGACATTGGTGGGGACAAATTACAGTGAAGATACTTGGAAGACAGATGTATGGCTGGACATGGATCGACCCGAAATTATTGTCTACGAGGATACTACAGCTAGGAGTGACCACGCAAGTTTCCAGAATAATCTTGGCACCACTACAATTGGTTTTGGGGGATTGGTAGATGGATATTGGTGCTATCACCAAACCTGTGATACTTTGGAAGAGATGGAAGATTGGATGGATACTACTGGAAAAAACTACGGGGAAGAAAATACCGGAGTTGCTAACCTAGCAAATAGTCTTGATATGATTACCTGGTGGGCTCTAATGACGTTCTTCCATTGTGATGAGGAGCCGATCATTAACACCTATCTATGATTCATTCCATTCAACTGGAAGATGTATCTCATTCCTTCGAAGGAATGGAATTGTTGACATTGGATTGTCATATACTGCTAATTTAGCATTACCAGAAGTTGTAAGCCCCTCTGATTCGATTAGGTTTCGTAGCTTCTTCTGTAGTCTCAGTGACTTGCTTGGGCGAGAGAGGCCAGAGAATCTCAAAACGGCAACCACTTCTCCTTCTACATGGAGTAATTCTACCCCTGAGTCGTTTGGTTTTGGAAGGTCTTCCATCTTGTGTTCTGATGGCATTGTGAATGCCATTAGAGATTCTTCACCGGATCTCCACATGTGAACAGGGGCTGTCATTGCGATACTTTGTTGTCGTTCATTACCGCCAAATATGTAGCCAGCGATTCTTCTGAAGGGTCTTGCAGATTCGCCGTAATTCATGCCATCTGTTGAGACCCTTGCCTGAATGGTGTCTACGTATTTTCTGACTTCGAATTCACGGTATTTGCGGAGTAATTCGTAGGCGGGTTCCTCAAGTTGTTCTGACATTTCTAACCCTCAAGAAACGTTAGGTAAGAGGTTGGGTAGGATGTTCAAATTAAACCAAATTAGACCTGCAAATACTGACACCCATATCCAATATACAGCGTTTGACCATGTCTTGACTTTTCTACCATCAAGAGGTCCAAATGGTATCATGTTGAATGCTCCCAATCCAACATTGCCCCAACACCAAAGATACAGCAAACCTCTCTTATTTCCATTCAATTGATATGTAAATTCTGTAGTTTCCAATCCTAGAAGTATCAATCCAAGGCCAATGGCCCATAGGAATATGTTACTCAGTGGTCCTGCAAGGGCTATTTTTCCAAACTGCTGTTTTGTTGTGTTTCCCATCACCATAACGGCACCGGGAGCCATGAATATAATCCCGAGGACTGCGGCTAAAATTACTCCAAATCTGAGGCCTCCGGGGGACGCTCTAAATTCGGCCCAACAGCCGTAATGTCGCGCAGAAATCTTGTGGGCTACTTCATGGACAATGAATGCTGGAACTATAGGAATCATCCAAAAGATGCCTCCTCGAATGAATTCTGAGGGGGCATTTAATGCTCCGAAAATACCTCCTACAGACATGAATGCTAATGCGAGCGAAAATGCTAGGGTCGCTTGAGTTAGATGTTCGATTTCTATTCTCGAAAAGTGCCAGATCGAACCCTTGTGTATGTAGACTCTTCTTGGTTGAGGCTCTTCCCCAAAAACTCGGAAGAAAGGTTGGCCGCCTTGACCGTTACTCGCGAATACGACTCTGACGTGTGGCTGTCTCCAGTTGCCGTCCTCCCTTGCCCGAGTATGGCTTCCCGGTGAGCGTGTGCGCTCGAATGGATCCTCTTCCAAGCGCGAGGCACGAGGGTCTCTCTCCGCTGCCATTAGGACCTCACTCTTGTGGTCTCGTTTGAAGTCTCGTTATTCTCAATCCTCATCGAGTAATTCGCCTACCTCATTTAACAAATCATCCCAAGTAGGAGTTTCTGGTCTCTTTGCAGTGCCAAACATTTGCAACATTTCCTCTCTTTCCTCAGCATCCGGAGCACGTTCGGCCCAAGGATTCTGATTAGCCACTTCTCTGATTAACGACCTGTCCTTCTTGGCCCTCTGTGCAGCGAATCTTGCCTCAATTTGTTCCATTGTTATGACTTCCTCTTTTCCTTGGTGGGCGTCTATAAGACGGACATAATTGAGCATGAAATTACCGTGTTCATTATCGTCGATATATCTGCTAGGATCTGCTAACATAGTTACTTGCTCGCGCGCTAAGCGTTCCGCTTTAGTTGTCGCAGGACCTGAGGTCAACTTGTCTCGTGCCTTTGCGTGTGACTCGATGCACCCCCTACATCGCTCGGTCCCGGCTATATCTGGGGCATCGCAACTAAGGCAACAAACAGCGAACCCCATCTGTTCCATAGCTCGCCGAGGTAATGACATGGACAGGGTTCGCTCTAGGCTCTGAAAGATGAATGCTCCCGCTCTCTGATATCGCACTACTCTCTCTGAGGCGTAATTAGGACATTTGAGCCGTCTCTGTCAATTAGAGGAAGAGAAAGTATGCTATCTTCGATAATATGCACATGAACTGGGCAAGCGGCACCGCAAGCTGGAGCGAGGTAATCCTTACCCGAGGTTGTCATCACCAATTTGATACCGTTGCCGGCTGGAAGTAGATGGTCTATGCCTTGGAATTCCATCATCATAGTGACGGTTTGGCCGGGGATTACGCCTGTCGGTTCATTTCCACCGGAATGGTAGCGAATATCCATTGTGGCATGGCCTATTCTAACTCCTGTGACTGAATCTTGCATTTCGACGAATACTTGGCCGCCATCGTATACAGCACTGGCTAGCATGTGTAATCTGACTAAGCCTGCAATATGCACATCCTGATCGAATGCCGGACACTCGACTATGACTTCACTGACGCCACCAACAACAGGTGCGCCCCCTACCCATGAGTTACCTTGGTTGGTACAATTCCCTAGAGAGATGTCATTCCAAAAAACGTCTTTCGGCGGCCATGTGTCCTCAATACGCCATTCTCCATCTGAACGTTGAATCTGAGCGGAGAGCTCGGGTTTGGGCCCTACTCCCTTGAGATAGTATTCGAACCATTCAAACAAATCTTGAGCCCAATCCCATCTAGTCATGTTTTGTCTCGCCTCGAGACCGTTGCCACTACCTATTCCATCGTGGCTACTAACTTGGTCAGGGTAATGGTGGCCCCATTGACCGAGTATTCCTCTAACATCGTAACCGGCATCGATGTATTCCTGATACCAATTTACTCCGACTGGGCCTCCGAATACTTGGTGGGGATCCACATTCCAATCTTGCATCCCTTGAACCCAGTAAATGCTACCGTTCCATTTTCCAAATGCCTTGTCAATGTGGCTTCGCTCTTCGTAGTAGTTCTCCATGTAAGGGTCCATTTCTCCGCCCACGTAGGTTACTGGTCCTGCAAATAGCCCTTCAGCGATATCTGGACATACATTGTCTAAATCGTCCTCATTGTAATCTACAGTACTTGAGAAATAATTCATGTGCATGATTTGGCTTCTCGCCTCGGCGCTTCCATTTTTGTACAATAAAGGATGGAGGGCGGTAGTTCCTGAAACCGGGACTATGGTCTTCAGATATTCACTTGCTTGCGCTGCAGCTTCCCATTGGGTGGCTCCCTCGTACGACTTGCCGTAAAGGCCGACATGACCGTTGCTCCATTCTTGTGAGCCAAGCCATTCCACTGCGTGATGAATACCCCAGCCTTCTCCCGCGCCTCTGTAATCGAAGCACCCGCTGGACATTTCTGTTCCAAAGACTGCGACTTGGGCTAAGGCGTATCCATGTGGAACAAAATTACGGAAGATGAATTCCCCTCTTCCGGCGCTTACCACATTTGTTGGGGAAGATTCGCTTCCCTGTGGCCCGTAGTCAAAGTAAGGGCTGATGATTGCAATCACTGGTACTTGTTCGCCTTCCAGTGTATTGTTTGGAAGCCAATAAGAAAGATGCACTGTTGACTGCGAAGGCCCAGTTTCCCAAACATCACTGGTATCTACCTCGATGAATGCTTCTTCGACGTCAAGGGCGTGGTAAGGGCCTTCTTCCAGAAGGTAGGACATTGTATCGTTGGTCTGCCATTCCAGTGTATACCGTTCCCAAATTGAAGGATAGGTGTTTTCTACGATTTCTTCTGTGGCTTCCTCACTAGCCCAGAACATGCAGCCTGAGAGACTCATCGCTAGCAACATCAGAACTGCTGCTGCTGCGTGTGCGCGCCGCCTCATAGAGGCGGCGAGAGGATGCTGCCATCTCAACCCTACGGATTCAAAACTACCATAGTAGGCGTAAATCCATGGATGCGGAAACCGTTCACCGTCGTCGCTGGGCGATTCTTGGTGTAATGAGTATGAGTCTCATAATTGTCATGCTGAATAACGTGACATTGAATGTCGCACTTCCTGAACTCTCAAAGGACCTGAAAGCAGATAACACAGAACTACAATGGATTTTGGATGCTTATGCTTTGGTTTTTGGAGGTCTTCTCCTTGTAATGGGTTCATTGGGGGATAGGTTTGGTCGAAAGGGCGCACTACAAATCGGACTCTTGTTGGTTGCAACGGCTTCGGCCCTCACTGCGACTTATGCTACCACCTCTGGAGAGGTTATCGCGGCTCGCGCAGTAATGGGAATTGGTGCTGCTCTTGTAATGCCGGCAACCCTCTCTGTTGTTGTAGTTGTATTCCCTCCTGAAGAGAGAGGTAAAGCAGTCGGGATTTGGGCTGCTATGGCCGGAATCGGAGCTCCAATTGGATTGCTTGTTGGTGGATGGGCTGTTGAGAATTATGACTGGCAAATGGTCTTCTGGATCAATGTCCCAATTATTGCTTTGGCGCTACTTCTTGGTCTGGTTTTGGTTCCTAAATCCAAAGATAATCAAGAGCGCCCTCTAGACCCAGTTGGGGCAATTCTATCGACAGGCGCCTTGGTATCGATTCTCTATGCCATAATCGAGGCCCCGAGTCATGGTTGGACCTCGCCAGAAACTATTGGGGTTGCTGCACTAGGATTGTTATTCACAGCCATATTCATTCGATGGGAAAGGCGAGTTGAACATCCAATGTTGCCGATTGAGTTCTTCTCTTCCCCTGGCTTTTCAATGGGTTTGATTGCAATCATGTTAGCATTCTTCGTAATGTTTTCATTCATGTTCACCCAAATGCTTCACTTCCAGTTAGTAAGGGGGCATGGCGCATTAGATGCGGCACTCAGATTCTTACCTCTGCCTGTAGGTCTGATGCCAGCAGCGGCAAATTCAGATCGGCTTGTTGCTAAGTTTGGAAGTTCTAGAGTTGTCAGTACAGGGCTTACCCTAGTTGCTCTAGGAATGATTCTATTCACCACCGTTACGATTGATACTGAGTATATTCAAATCGCTGTAACTTTCTTCCTTCTTGGATTTGGGATGGGCCTTACTATGGCTCCATCGACTACACTTGTCATGGATTCTATTCCGCCAGATAAGGCAGGTGTTGGGAGTGCTACAAACGATGCTAGTCGAGAAATTGGGGGGGCCCTTGGAATTGCCATTGGCGGTTCGGTGTTAAACGAATATTACCAAAGTAGTTTACAACTTCCAGAGGGTTTAGAGGTTTCAGATTCTATTCTCAGAGAATCCTTCCCTGCCGCTATCAGGATTGGAGGAGATATGGTGTCGCAAGGCAATATGTTGGGGGCTGAATTAATCCAATCGGCACAACTTGCATTTGTAGACGGCATGATTGCTTCCG
>VMBT01000976.1_pt1 | contig 15529 bp, 10 predicted proteins | sample 4404301 | NCBI WGS metagenome assembly VMBT01 (sample SAMN12238535, study PRJNA552566) | marine metagenome | isolation source: Coastal seawater | place: USA: coastal Georgia, Sapelo Island | collected 2008-08/2009-08
ATTCCAATAATAGTTGGATTTTTCTTTATTTATTTGACTTTTGAATTGACTAGTCCTGAGGAAAGAGCTTTAATATTGGGCTATATAGGTTCTGCAAAAATTGAGTTTGTTTTAGCAGCAATGTTATTAGGAGCGTCTGCCGATGTAATAAGAGGACTTAGGTGGCAGCTACTATCTAAATCCTTGGGTTATAAGTCAAATAAACTTATCAGCATCGCAAGTGTGTTTATGTGTTATACATCTAATATGGCTATAGCTAGATCAGGCGAATTTGTTAGAGCCTCTGTTCTTAGTAGCTACAATAATATTCCTGTAGGTAAAACACTAGGGACTATTGCTGCAGAAAGAGTTGTTGATATTTGTATATCCCTTTTAATATTAATATCTATTTGGGTTCTTCAATATGAATTAATAATTGAGTCACTATTTGATGATGAGCTATTACTCTATATAAATGAGAACATTGGAGTTATTGTGTTTGTAATTCTAGCTTTTATAATTATCTCATTTATTTTAATCAAAAAAATAAAAAGACTAAGAAGATTTTTTAATACCATTTTAGAAGGGCTATTATCAGTAACTAAGCTTAAATCAAAAATAATTTTGTTTGTTATATTATCATTATTGATCTGGACATGCTATATACTTGCTTTTTCAGTAATCAAGTTTTCAGTTCCAGAGTTAAGTGTTATAAATTCAAATTTAATTTTTCCAACATTTGTTGTTGGTGTATATAGCATATCTCTTTCAAATCATGGACTTGGTGTTTACCCATTAGCGATATCGTTGTTCTTAGTTAATTTTGGCATTAATACTGAGCTAGGGTTAACTTATGGCTGGTTAGCTTGGTCATGTCAAGCAATTATAACTTTGATTTTTGGAGCTCTATCTTTTTTTGTGCTACCTTTGTTAAACGCAAGTGATTGAAATGGACAAAATAATTAAACAATTTTTATCACAAGTAAGTCAAAAAAACCAAAATGAGCCTGAATTTATGCAGGCTGTCACTGAGGTTGCAGAGACTGTTATCCCTTATATAGTTACCCAAGATATTTATTATGGTCAAAACATTTTACTTAGAATGGTTGAACCTGAAAGAGTAGTGTCTTTCAGAGTCGCATGGATAGATGATAATGAAGAAATTCAAGTTAATAGAGGATATAGAATTGAGATGAACTCTGCTATAGGACCATACAAAGGAGGTTTAAGGTTTCACCCATCGGTTAATTTGAGCATTCTAAAGTTTTTAGCTTTTGAACAGGTATTCAAAAACGCTCTTACAACACTTCCAATGGGAGGTGGTAAAGGAGGTTCAGATTTTGATCCAAAAGGCAAATCTGACACTGAAGTGATGAGGTTCTGTCAGAGTTTTATGACTGAACTATTCAGACATATAGGTCCTAATAAGGATATTCCTGCTGGAGATATTGGGGTTGGAGGAAGAGAGATTGGATATCTTTTTGGTCAATACAAAAGATTAAAAAATGAATTTTCAGGTGTTCTAACTGGCAAAGGGATTTCATGGGGTGGTTCCTTGATTAGACCTGAAGCAACTGGGTATGGTGTTGTTTATTTCATTGACGAGATGTTAAAAAATAAAGGACAGAGCATGAAAGGGAAAAAAGTCACTATATCTGGATCTGGTAATGTAGCACAATATGCAACAGAAAAATGTATTGATATGGGGGCAAAGGTTTTAACTCTTTCTGATTCTTCTGGATTTATATATGATAAAGATGGTATAGATTCTGAAAAACTCAAATATATTATGGAGCTTAAAAATGAAAAAAGAGTTAGAATCTCTGAGTATATCAAGAAATATTCTAAAGCAGAATTTTACTCAAAAAAATCTCCATGGAATATTAAATGTGATATCGCAATACCATGTGCTACTCAAAATGAATTAGGTAAAGAAGATGCAATGTCTCTCATAAAAAACGGATGTAATGCAGTTGGTGAGGGAGCAAATATGCCCTGTACTCCAGATGCAGTTGAGCAATTCATTAAGAATAAAATACTCTATGCGCCTGGTAAAGCTTCAAATGCTGGAGGAGTTGCAGTATCTGGATTAGAAATGGCTCAAAATTCCTTAAGGTACACCTGGACTAGAGATGTTGTTGACGGTAAGCTAAAAGAAATAATGTCTGATATACATGCTTCGTGCGTTAAGTATGGTTCGACAAAAGATGAGATAAATTATTTAAAGGGGGCTAATATTGCAGGGTTTGTTAAAGTAGCTGACGCAATGCTTGCGCAAGGAGTAGTCTAGAATGCCCAATTCAAAAGGTTTTGTTGTAAAATCAATTAAGAATGGAGAGACTAGCATGATTGTTTCATGTTATCTTGAAGATATTGGTTTAAAAAGCTTCATAGTAAAAGGAATCTATGGAACAAAAAAGCCTAAGTTTAGCAAGGCACATTTTTTTCCACTTAATTTTATCAGCATAAACTATAGTTTAAGTAAGCCTGATAGACTAAGCTATATAAAAGAAGTAAAGCCTTTAATTATATTCAATAGCATACATTCCAGTATTGAAAAAAGCACTGTTATAATTTTTTTATCAGAGATTTTAAATAGTGTATTTAAAGAAGAGGGCGATAAGAATCAAAATTTATTTAATTTTTTAGATAAATCCATACGCTGGTATGATGCCCAAGAGAATTGTAATAATTTTCACATAAAATTCTTAATTGAGCTAACTAGACACATAGGATTTTATCCAAATATTATGAGCCAAGAAGACAATTTCTTTAATCTTGAATCTGGATCTAGCTCAACTATAAAACCCATATCAAAATTTATTGACTTTGATGATTATAAATTATTCAAGCAGTTATTAGGCATGAAATTTGAGGATTTAAATTATATGGCTATAAATAAAGATTCTAGACTAAGATTACTTAATCATATAATTGACTATTATTCTTTACATTTACAAATGTTCAAATCCCCTAAATCAATTGATATTTTAAGTGAAATTTTCAAATAACTCCATACTAATTTGTAAGAAGATACTTCTGTTTTTTTTGTTTACTAGTGTTTCTTTTGGACAACAAATCACTATAAGGGACAGTGAGACAAATGAAGTTTTATCAGATGTTGCAGTATTTAATGATAGTAGAGACAAATCAACAATAAGTGATTTAAATGGAAATGTTGATCTTAAGTTATTTTCTAGTGAGAAAAAAATATATTTCCAGTTACTTGGATATTCTTTATTAGAATTATATCTAGATGATATTGAAGATGAAAGTATAGTTTTATTATATCAGGAAAGTCAAAATCTAGATGAAGTAATTTTATCAGTTGCAAGGTCTGCATCTAATGTAAACCAAATTGCAGAAAAAGTTTCAGTTATTAAATCCGAAGATTTATTCATTTCATCGCCCAGCTCAGGTGCAGAAATGCTAGAATTAAGCCCTGGAGTTAGAATTCAAAAAAGCCAAGGGGGTGGTGGTAGCCCTATCATAAGGGGATTTGAGGCAAATAGAGTCCTGATTGTTGTTGATGGTGTAAGGATGAATAATGCTATTTATAGATCTGGTCATTTACAGAATTCCATTACTATAGATCCTAGCAATATTGAAAGAGCAGAGGTAATATTTGGATCTTCATCTGTTGGTTATGGTTCAGATGCAATGGGTGGTGTAATTCATTACTACACAAAGAATCCAATACTAAAAAATTCTGAAAAAATATCATCAAGTTTTACTACTAACTTTAATTCAGCCAATAATAGTGTGTCAAATAATTTTAACACCAATTATAGTTCTGATAATTGGGGTAGCATAACTTCAATTTCTATTTCTAAATATGGTGATATTAAAATGGGAAAAAAAAGAAATCATGGTTATTCATCCTGGGGTTTAACTCCAATTTTTTCTCAAAATTCAAGATATAAGTTTTATGCTGAACCATCAATTAACTTAGATGAAAGTATTCAAAAGAACACCGGTTATAGTCAAGTTGATTTATTTCAAAAATTTTTATTTAGAATTGGAGATGATAATCTGCTTAACTTAAATATTCAATTCTCTGAATCAAGTGATATAGATAGGTATGATCAACTAAGCATTCCAAAGGATAATTCATTAAAGTTTAGTGAGTGGTATTATGGACCTCAAAAAAGATTATTGATTTCTCCTAGTCTAAGAATTTTTCCAAAAAAGAAATTCATGGATAAAGGTGTTATAACTTTTGGATTCCAGAAAATTAATGAGAGTAGAATTAAAAGAAAGTTTAACTCATTAAATAGATCTCATCAGATAGAGGATTTAAAAGTGCTAAGCTTAAATGGTGACTTTGACACATCTTTTAATAATGGACATACTGTTTCATATGGAATAGAGACAACATATAATCATAATTATTCTAAAGCATATGACAGAGTTTTAGATGTTGATGATAATGATGTTGTGGGAGTAAGCAAAAAGTTTGCAATACCTACCAGATATCCTAGCGATGGAAGTTCATATACAAGCTTTGCATCTTATGTTAACTGGTCTTGGAATATGAGTGAGTTTTTTACTTTTAATATTGGGACAAGACTAACATTTACAAAACTAAAAGCAAGCTGGAATGATGTAATATCAGTAAATCCTCAATTATCAAGAGTTAATTTAAATTCTGAGGCATTAACAACAACAGTATCAATGAAGTTAAGGCCAAGCAATAAAATTCAAATAAATACAGTTTTGTCTAGTGGTTTTAGAAATCCTAATATTGATGATATTGGAAAGATTAGAGAGAATAATGGATTACTAGTTGTTCCTAATACATTTTTAAAGCCCGAATATGCATATAATTTAGATTTAGGAGTTGATTATAAATCTCTTGACAGCAAGAATTATTTGTCAATTAGAGGTTTTAGTACAATAATTTCTAGACATATTGGAAGAGCAGAATATATAGTTTATTCTGACATTACTACTCCTGACACATCTACAATAATATATAATAATGAGGAAGTAACTACAATCGCTAATAAGAATTTGGGTAATAGGTTCATTCATGGATTCTCAATTGATGGCTTTAATAATCTAAGCAGAAGTTTAAAAATTGATTATAGCTTAACATATACTAAAGGAGATAATAATGAAACGTATGGACCACTTCCTTCAATATCACCTCTATTCGGGTCACTTTCATTGGACTATGTTAAAAATGATTTAACAATCAAGGCTGTATATAAATTTAGTGATTCAAAAGATCCTTCAGAATATAGTATAGGAGGAGAAGATGGTCTTGATGAAACCCCATATATAATTGGTCAAGATGGTTTAAAAGACTTTCTAGGAACACCAAGTTGGTCAGATTTTTCAATTTATACAAGTTTAAATATATCTCCAAATTCCACATTAAGACTTGGTATTACAAATATTTTTGATATTCATTATAGAACATTTGCTTCCGGAATTTCTGCACCTGGAAGATCTTTCCAAGCAGGTTTAAATCTTAAATTATAAAGTACCTAATTAACTTTATTTTGATCTAAAATCATTAATTTCGCCTTTAATTCTAGGTATAATGGGATTTAAAGAATCAAAAAATTTTTCACTTAATTCAATTGCAAAAGAGATTGAAGATTTCTGGGCTAAAAATGATGTCTTTATCAAATCATCCAACAGAAATAACAGAGAAAGCTTTGTGTTTTTTGAAGGTCCTCCTTCTGCAAACGGCAAGCCTGGAATTCACCATGTAATGGCAAGAACTATAAAGGATGCTTTTTGTAGATATAAGACTATCAAAGGATTTAACGTTAAGAGAAAAGCTGGATGGGACACCCATGGGCTTCCTGTTGAATTAGGTGTAGAGAAGGAACTGGGGATTTCAAAAGATGATATTGGTAATAAGATTAGTGTCTCGGAGTACAATAGGGCATGTAAAGAAGCGGTTATGAAATATACTTCTGACTGGGAATCTTTAACAAAAGAGATGGGTTATTGGATTGATATGTCTGATCCTTATGTAACATTTGAATCTAAATATATGGAATCAGTATGGTGGATTATAAAAGACATTTACAATAAGAATTTGATATACAAAGGTTATACTGTTCAGCCCTATTCACCTGCCGCTGGATCTGGTTTAAGCTCACATGAGCTTAATCAGCCTGGTGCATATAGAGATATTAGTGATACATCTGTTGTGGCTCAGTTTAAGTCTATAAAAGAAGGTCTCCCTAATGAGTTAATTAATCTATATCCATTTTATTTTCTTGCTTGGACTACTACACCATGGACACTCCCTTCAAACACAGCATTAACTATTGGTAAGAAGATCAAATATTCTTTTGTTAAAACATATAATCAATACACTAAAGAGTTAATAACTGTTGTAATAGCTACTAAACTAATTGATAAGATTTTTTCTAAGATTTTTTATGAGGTAAAAACTGAGAAAGAATTAGACTCATATGATACTGAAAAGCCCAATATACCCTATTTAATATGCCATGAAGTATCTGGTAAAAATCTCGAAAACATCAGATATGAAAGAATTTGGGAAGAATCTCCTCTTCCATTGGATAATCCAGAAAATGCATTTAGAGTAATTAGTGGAGATTTTGTTACTACTGATGACGGAACAGGAATTGTCCATACAGCTCCAACGTTTGGAGCAGATGACTATAAGGCTGCCAAATCGGCAAAACCTGAAGTTCCACCATTACAAGTTTTAGATAAAAATGGCATTAAAGTTCCACTTGTTGATCTTAAAGGAAAATTTATTGACGGAATTGGTTTAATAAGTGGCAAATATGTAAAAAATGAATATTATGAATCAGATTCTATCCCAGAAAAATCTGTTGATGTTGAGATAGCTATTAGACTTAAAGAATTAAATCGAGCATTTAAAGTAGAGAAATATTCACACTCTTATCCTCATTGTTGGAGAACTGATAAGCCAGTTCTTTACTATCCAATGGAATCTTGGTTTATAAAAATGGATAGCTTATCAAACAGAATGTTTGAATTAAATCAGGAAATTAATTGGAAACCTAAATCAACTGGTGAGGGTAGATTTGGAAACTGGTTAAAAACTGCTAATGATTGGAATCTTTCAAGATCAAGATTTTGGGGAATTCCTCTGCCAATTTGGACTGATGAAGAAAATGAAGAAATCAAAGTGATTGGTTCAGCAGAAGAGCTTATTAATGAAATTGAAGCTTCAGTAAAAAATGGTCATATGTTATCTAATCCTTATTCTGATTTTGACATTGGTAATATGTCAGATGAGAATTATTTAAAGATAGATCTTCATAAGGATATTGTCGATGAAATAACTCTTACGTCAAGTAAAGGGAAGCCAATGAAAAGGGAAAAAGATATTATTGATGTTTGGTTTGATTCAGGATCAATGCCTTATGCCCAATTTCATTATCCTTTTGAGAACAAAGATTTAATTGATAATAAAATTAATTTTCCGGCTGATTTCATTGCAGAGGGTGTTGATCAAACAAGAGGATGGTTTTATACTCTTCACGCTATTTCAACTTTAGTGTTTGACTCAATTTCATATAAAAACGTTGTATCAAATGGTTTGGTTCTCGATAAAAATGGACAGAAAATGTCTAAGAGACTGGGTAATGCAGTAGATCCATTTAAAATGATAGATGAATATGGTGCTGATGCAGTTAGGTGGTATATGATTTCAAACTCAAATCCATGGGATAATTTAAAGTTTGATCAGGATGGTGTGGCTGAGGTTAAAAGAAAGTTTTTTGGCACATTACATAACGTATACAGTTTTTTTAGTCTTTATGCCAATATCGATAATTTTTCATATCAAGAAGATACAATAGCTTTTGAAAAAAGATCAGAATTAGATCAATGGATACTCTCAGAATTGAACTCTTTAATAAAAAGAGTAGATAATTATTACAATGAGTATGAGTTGACCCCTGCCTCAAGAGAAATTAGTGATTTTGTTCAAGAAAAATTAAGTAATTGGTATGTTAGATTATCCAGAAGAAGGTTCTGGAAGGGTGAGTATAATAGTGATAAAATTTCAGCTTATCAGACACTTTATGAGTGCTTATCCTCCATAAGTAAACTTATTTCACCAATTGCTCCTTTTTACTCAGAATATATTTATCAATGTATTAACACCGTTACTAGAAAAGAGCACCATGAATCAGTTCATTTATCTGAATTTCCTGCTTCAGACGAAGGTTTAATTAAAGTAGAATTAGAAAAGAAAATAAATCAAGTAAGAAATATTTGTTCACTTGCTCTATCAATTAGAAAAAAAGAAAAGTTAAAGGTAAGACAGCCACTTAATAAGATCATTGTCCCTGTTAAGAATAAAAATGAAAGAAATGACATTGAAAATGCTAAGGCTCAAATATTATCTGAAATTAATGTAAAATCTATTGAATTTTTAGATAGTAAAGATTCATTGCTTATTAAAGAGCTGAAGCCTAATTTCAAAATTTTAGGACCAAGATATGGCTCAATAATTAATGATGTTTCTAATATGATCAAAGGCTTCTCTCAAGAGCAAATTGAAGATTTAGAAAGAGACGGAAAGGCAAATTTTATGATTAAAGATACTAATGTTACAATTGATTTGGGCGATGTTGAAATAAACTATAAAGACATAGAGGGATTATCAGTGGCAAGTGGTGATGGAACAACTATTGCTTTAGATCTTAAACTAGATGAAAATCTTATAAATGAGGGTATTGCTAGAGAGCTGGTTAATAGGATTCAAAATATAAGAAAGAGTAAAGGTTTAGAAGTAACTGACAAAATTGAGATTAACATCAAAAAGTCAGAAAAATTGGAAAATGCTATTAAGTCAAATTTAGACTATATCAAAGGTGAAACATTGGCAAATAAATTATATTTTAGCGAGAATTTTGATGATGAAGGCGAGACTTTAGAGTTTGACGATATTAAAACTGTGATAACTATAAACAAAATTTAAAATGAGTAAAAGTTCAAAAAATAGATATTCAGATAAAGAATTAGAAAGCTTTAGAAAAATAATTAACGAAAAAATTGAAAAGGCACAGGTTGATTTAGATTTACTTAAGAGTGCATACATGAACGACAGCAATAATGGAACTGACGATACATCTCCTACCTTTAAATCATTTGAGGAAGGATCTGAAACAATGTCAAAGGAAGCTAACACTCAACTAGCCTTGAGGCAAGAAAAATTTATCAGGGATTTAAAAAATGCCCTAGTGAGAATTGAAAATAAGACATATGGTATATGTAGAGTTACTGGTAAGCTAATCAATAAGAAAAGACTTAAAATAGTTCCTCACGCAACACTTAGTATAGAAGCTAAAAATATCCAAAACTAAAAATTGAAAACTTGATTCCTTTTATTAAAAATATTGATGCTAAAAAATCATTAGTTCTGATTTTAGCTTTAATATTCTTAGATCAAGTAGTTAAATTTTATATTAAATTAAACTATCCCCTCACAATTTTTGGTGAACTTCCTATAATTGATATTGGATTTTTTAAACTATTATTTATTGAGAATAAGGGTATGGCCATGGGTGCTAGATTGAATACATTATTACCTTTTCTTGATGATAATACTGCAAAATTGATCTTAACATTATTTAGAATTGTCGCTTGTATTGGTCTAAGTGTTTGGTTAAGGAGTATGATTAAGAAAAGAGCTTCTCAATTATTAATTTTTTGCCTGTGTTTAATATTAGCTGGTGCAATTGGAAATCTTATTGACTCAGTATTTTATGGTGTTATCTTTTCTTCAAGCTACGGTCAAGTAGCGACTTTATTTCCTGAGGTTGGATATGCCCCTCTCTTTTATGGAAGTGTAGTGGATATGATTCAGTTTCCTCTAGCAACCTGGATTTGGCCAGAGTGGCTTCCTATAATTGGTGGTCAAGAATATACATTTTTTGAGTATGTCTTCAATTTTGCGGACTCATATATAAGTACAGGAGTACTTCTATTATTAATATTTAATAACAAGGTCTAAAGGTTATTAAACTTATGTACTTGTTTTGGTGTGACACAATAATCTAGTTTAACATCATTGTCATCAATATCTAGGATTTTATTAATGGGATCAAAGAATGAAAGTCCTATTTTTAATGTACTATTATTGGTTAGCTTAAGGAATCTATCATAATACCCCTTTCCATATCCTACCCTATGACCTTCTATATCAAAAGCTAGAAGTGGAATAAATATTATATCTAAATTCTCAATTATAAAATGATTACCATCATTAGGTTCTTTTATACCGTATTTATTTAAACTAAATTCAGTTTCATCATTTATTGCAACATGAACAAGTTCATTATTTGAGATTTTTGGAACTATTATAATTTTTTGTTCTGACTTTAATTTATTAATTATAGAAGATGTATCTGGTTCATTATATTTTAAAATTGAAATAAAAATATGATAGTGCTTTAATTTCCAAATGTTAAGTTTATCTAATTGCTTACAAACTCTCTGACTTAAATCATCAACTTCTTGTTTTGTTAAGGAGAATCTTTTCTTCTTATAATGAGATCTTAAAAAAGTTTTGTCTGCAGTTATCACTTAATATTATTTAAACTAAAAATAGGTTTAATTTTGTTACAGTGAAAGAAAGTAAGGTATATATAAAAGCTAAGTCTCTGCCGGAAGAACCAGGAGTTTATCAATTCTTTGATAAGGACAATGAGATTATATATATAGGTAAAGCTAAAAATCTCAAGAAAAGAGTTTCATCTTATTTCACCAAATCACATGACACCAATAAGTTAAAGCTTCTTGTCAAAAGTATTGACAAAATTGAGAGGATAATTGTTGATACTGAAATGGATGCACTTCTTCTTGAAAATAACTTAATCAAAAAATATAAACCAAAGTATAATGTTCTTCTTAAAGATGATAAATCATATCCTTGGTTATGTATAAAAAAAGAGCCTTTCCCAAGGGTTTTTTATACAAGAAAAGCTATTCGCGACGGATCCGAGTACTATGGTCCATATAGAAATGTTAAGACTGTAATTACTCTACTTGAGATAATTAAGGAGATTTATCCTCTTAGAACATGTAACTATAAATTAACTAAAGAAAACATAGATAATAAAAAGTTTAAGCTTTGTCTAGAGTACCACCTAGAAAACTGTGAAGGTCCATGTGTTGGTAAAGTAAAGGTTAATGATTATGAAAAAAACTTAAAGGGAATAAGGGATATTATTAAAGGTGATTTTAAGGCATCTTTGAAAAGACTAGAAGACAGAATGATTGATTTCTCAAATAGTCTTGAGTTCGAAAAAGCTCAAAAAATTAAAGAAAAACTTGAATCACTAAAAAATTATCAATCTAGGTCAACTATAGTTAGTCCAAAAATTAGTGATGTAGATGTCTTTACTATAATATCAGATGAGTCTTATGCTTATGTGAACTTCATACAGGTATCATATGGCTCAATTGTAAGGTCACATACTCTGGAAATTAGAAAAAAACTTAATGAGTCGGATAAACAAATACTTCAGCTAAGTATTATTGAGCTAAGAGAAAGGTTCCTATCAAGCTCAAAGGAAATTTTTCTACCATTTAGAATAAATCTTGGTGAGAAAATTAAAGTTCAAGTTCCTAAAAAGGGAGAGAAAAAGAGTCTTATAGATCTATCATTGCGTAATGCAAAGTTTTATAGAATTGACAAATTAAAACAAATTAAAATTGTAGATCCAGAGGCACATGTTAATAGAATTATGGAACAGGCTAAAATGGATTTAAAACTGTCTGAAAAACCTATTCATATTGAGTGTTTTGATAATTCCAATTTGATGGGAACAAATCCAGTTGCATCATGTGTGGTTTTTAAAAATGGAAAGCCTTCCAAAAAGGATTATCGTCAATATAAAATAAAAAATGTTGAAGGTCCAGATGATTTTGCATCGATGGAAGAAGTAATTTATAGAAGATTGAAAAGGCTATTGAATGAGAAACAATCTTTGCCAAATTTAATAATAGTTGACGGTGGTAAAGGTCAATTATCATCAGGTTTAAACATTTTAAAAAAATTAAATTTAGACAATGAAATATCTATAATAGGTATTGCAAAAAAGCTTGAGGAAATTTTTAAACCAGGTGACAAGCTTCCACTATATATTGATAAGAAATCAGAAACTTTAAAATTAATTCAACAATTAAGGAATGAGGCCCATAGGTTTGCTATAAACTTTCATAGAGATAGGAGAAGTAAAAGTGCCCTCAAATCAGGAATTGATGATCTTCAAGGAGTTGGCCCAATTTTAAAAGATAAGCTATTAAAGAAATATAAATCATTCAAAAGATTGAAGAGTGCAAGTGAAAAAGATTTAATTGCATTACTGGGAAACTCTAGAGGTAGGTCCATTTTTAATCAATTAAAAAATTAATTTTAGTTAATTTTGAAAAATAGATGATAAAAATTATTGCCCTATATCTTCAAGTTTTCCTGTTAAGCATATATGTAACTTATGGACAGAATATTCTTTCTGATTCAAAGCCTTTTAAAGCAGGAGAAAATCTAGAGTATATTGTGCACTATGGAATTTTCAATGCAAGCTATGCATCACTTAAATTAACTAATGAAAAATTAGATGGTAAAGACTTTTTACTAGCATCTGGATATGGTAAAACTATTGGTTTAGCAAGACTTTTTTTTAAGGTTGAAGACTATTACAGCAGCTACTTTGATGATACAGATGTCACGCCATATTTTTTTAAAAGAAACATTTATGAGGGTGGATACACAAAAAATTTGGAAGTAAAGTTCAATTCAGAGCTTCAAAATGCAACTGTAAACAATATAAAAAATCAAACCATCGAGACAATTTATACAGAGAAAAATGTACAAGACTTAATTTCGTCGCTATATTATTTAAGGAAAAATTTTTCTGAGGAAAAAGTAAGTATTGGAGAGCCATTTATAATTAACATGTTCTACGATTCAAAAAATAGAGAACTACCTTTGAGATACATGGGTAAGGATATAATTAATACAAAATTTGGTAAGATTGAATGCTTAAAGTTTATGCCAACAACAAATAGGAGTAGAATTTTTAAGGGTGAGGGAAGTATTACTATTTGGCTAACAAATGACAAGAACAGAATTCCTATTCGAGTTCAAGCAGACCTTTTAGTAGGTTCAATAAAAGCTGACTTAGAAAAATTCTCTGGTATTGCTAACCCTTTAGAAATTGTAATTAAAAATTAATGAAGAAATTATTTACGTTACTAACTATTGCCATTTTATTTTCTTGCAGCTCGGAGAAAAAGGAGGAGGTTAAGCAGGAACCGATAACATATAAATACGGTTATGATCAAAGTAAATATGTATTTGAAGAAAGAAAAGTAAAAAGAGGTGACACATTTGGAGACATACTTGAAGACGAGGGCATTGACTATCCTGAAATATACCAAGCAATTGAAACAACAAAAGATGATGTTAGCTTTAGAAAACTTCAATTAGGTAAGCCATATACGTTAATTTTTACAAATGATTCAATAAGGAAGCTTAAAGCATTCGTTTATCACCCAACAATTGAAGGATATTCATTTATTCAACTTAGAGATAGTGTATACGGTAAGACTTTTTCAAAACCTAGAAGCTATAAAGATTTATCTGCATCTGGAACTATTGATAATTCATTGTATTTAACTCTTGAAGAGCAGGGTAAAGATCCTTTATTAACTTATTATTTATCTGATATTTATGCATGGACAATTGATTTTTTTAGGCTTGATAAAGGGGATAAATTCAAAGTAATATATACTCAAGCATTTGTTGATGATACAATTCCTGTAGCGATTACTAAGGTTAAGGCTGCATATTTCCTTCACAGAGGTAAAGAGCAGTATGCCTTTGAATATGAGACAGACACTATTAAAGGAATCGTTGAGTACTTAGATCAAGATGCTAAAAATTTAAGAAGAGCTTTTCTTCAGTCACCTATAAAATTTGGCAGAATTTCATCAAGATATAATCTTAGAAGAAGAATTGCGTATTACGGCAATAGAGTCAGACCTCATAGAGGAACTGACTTTGCAGCTCCTGTTGGAACTCCTATTTTATCAACTGCTAATGGAACTATAACTGAAGTTAGCTACACAAGGGCTAATGGTAGGTATGTAAAAGTCAAACATAATAATACGTATACTACTCAATATTTACACATGCAAAAAGCAAATGTCAAAGTTGGACAATTTGTTGAACAGGGAGATGTTATTGGTTTTGTTGGAATGACAGGAAACACCTCTGGACCTCATGTATGTTATAGGTTTAGGAAAAATGGAGTTGAAGTTGATCCATTTAAACAGAAACTCCCAGAAGCTAAACCAATCAATGAATCACTAAAAAAGAAGTACTTTAGTGATATAGTTTTAATTAAGTCTCAGCTTGATTCAATTGTGATAAGAAATAAAACTTCTATATAATGCCTTTATCAAAAAAGAATCCAACAAGTCAGAAATCATGGTCTAACCTAAAGGATCTTTATAATCAAGAAAATAATTTACATATCAACGATTATTTTAATAGTGAAAAGAATAGACTTGAAAATTTTACAGCTAGTTTAAATGATTTACATATTGATTTTTCTAAAAATAGAATCAGTAAAAAAGCTTTTGATTTATTAATTGAACTTTGTGAGGAAACAGACCTTAAAGAAAATATAGATAAGTATTTTAATGGATCTGCCATAAATGAAACTGAGAACAGGTCAGTTTTGCATACAGCATTGAGATCTAAAAATAATGACTCAACCAAAATATCTGAAGAAGTAAAAAATACTTTATCAAAAATTAGAACTATTTCTGATGAGATTAACAGCGGCGTTAGGCTTGGACATTCTGGTAAAAAAATTGAAAATGTTGTAAATATAGGTATAGGCGGCTCACACCTTGGGCCAGAAATGGTGACTGAAGCTTTAAGCTTTTACTCACAAGGTATTAAACCTTATTTCATTTCAAATATAGACCCAGATTATACAGAAAATATACTCAAATCTCTCAATCCAGATACAACAATTTTTATCATTGTTTCTAAAACATTTACAACCATTGAAACTCTTGAAAATGCCAAAAAAGTCAGAAAATGGTTTGTTAAAAATGTAAATGAAGAATCAATTAAAAATCATTTCATTGCAGTTTCAAATAATACTGAAGATCCAAAAGAATTCGGTATTGAATCTAAAAATATTCTTTCTATACCTGAATGGGTGGGTGGAAGATTCTCTTTATGGGGCTCCGTAGGTTTAATTATTTCAATTTGTATTGGATCTAAAAATTTTGATGATTTTTTAAATGGTGCAAGAGAAATGGATTTACATTTCAAAGAAACATCTTTCAAAAAAAATATACCAGTTGTGCTTGCTTTACTAAGTATCTGGTACAATAACTTTTTTAAGTGTGAAACTGAGGCAATTCTTCCTTACAATCAATTTCTTGGTAAGCTTCCAGATTATCTTCAACAAGCAAGCATGGAGAGTAACGGTAAGAATATAGATAGGGAAGGTAAAAGGGTTGACTATGAAACAGGAACAATAATCTGGGGGTC
>VMBT01000979.1_pt1 | contig 15511 bp, 13 predicted proteins | sample 4404301 | NCBI WGS metagenome assembly VMBT01 (sample SAMN12238535, study PRJNA552566) | marine metagenome | isolation source: Coastal seawater | place: USA: coastal Georgia, Sapelo Island | collected 2008-08/2009-08
GCAGCTCTCCCTCCAATCTTCGCCATATCGGCACAATTCCTATCTCCCTGCGGCTGATATTCATCCCACAAAGGCATGTGCCAGGCTTTATCATGCGCCTCATAACCGGCAGCACTTAAATCATTCGCTAGAGAATCATCATTGCTAAATAAACCTGTGGCGTGATGGCCCAAGGCAATCACACATGCACCGGTTAGTGTAGCAATATCGACAACCACATCAGGATTAAATCTTTCTGCATATGTTAGGGCATCACAAAGTATTAATCTTCCCTCAGCATCCGTATTTAAGACTTCGATGGTTTGTCCCGACATGCTTGTAACAATATCGCCTGGTTTTAAGGCATTACCATCAGGTAAATTTTCACATGTGGGTATTAAAGCAACTAAATTAATAGGGAGCTTAAGCTCCCCCACAGTTTTTAAAACGCCTAATACAGTGGCGGCGCCACACATATCATATTTCATTTCATCCATATCCGGAGAAGGTTTAATTGAGATGCCACCAGCATCAAAGGTAATACCCTTACCCACCAAAACAATGGGTTTTTGATTTTTTTTACCAACATAATGCTCAATACAGATAAATTTTGGAGCTTCTCTACTTCCCTTAGCCACGGATAAAAAAGACCCCATCTTCAATTTTTCAATTTCTTTTTGATTGAACACCTTCGATTTCATCTTGTATTGTTTGGCTAATTTCGTTCCGGTAGAGGCAAGATATGAAGGGGTGCAAATGTTTGGGGGTAAATTTCCTAAGTCTTTCGTTAAATTGGCTCCGCAAGCAATGGCTTCGCCATGCTTTAAACCTATTTGTAAGTTTTTTTTATGCTTATCAAAGGAAAAAATAATGTTTGTTGAGGAAATAGCTTTTTTAATTTTTTTTAATGACTTTTGACTGTTGATTTCATAAAACTGATCATGAAATGATTGGCTCAATATTCTGGAAAAATCATATTCATTTATTTTAGAGGATAAAAATTGTTCAATAAAAATATTATGAGTTTTAAAATTTATATTCTTCAATGTTGAAGCTACAGAGGAAAATATTTTTACCAGAGCATTTGAATCTAATTTTTTTTCATCCCCAACATTCACAAGAAGGATTCTTGATGGCTCATTGTGGGTATGTACCAATAAGGTTGAATTTATTTTTGATCCCAAGTCTCCCAAGGAAAGTACTTTTTTTAGATTTGTAATTAACTTACTATCAAAACCCGATAGATTTAAAATTTTATTTTGATTGTTAACAGCAATTGTTACCACATCACTTAATTGCATTTTTAAATCATTTTTTTTGATAATAAATTTCATTTTTTATCCTTAAATTTTGTTACCATTTATCAAATTATGTTATTTAGATCAACTCTCACAAAAGAGCTATTCACGACTGCTATTTCGACAATACTAATTTTGTCAGGTGTTGTATTAGCCCAACGGGCTGTCTATATCTTTAGATTAGCTGCAAGGGGCATTATACCAAATGATACGATTGAAACTGTGTTAGTTTTTAACCTCTTAAAACACATGCCACTACTCTTATCCCTAACTATTTTTTTAACCATATTAGTGACTTTAAGCAGACTTTACAGAGACAGTGAAATGATAATATGGTTCAGCTCCGGGCTAAGCTTAAAAAGATTTATACCTCCCATACTCAATTTTTGTTTTCCTATTGTAATTTTAATTGGTGTTTTGTCTTTAGTCATCAGCCCTTGGGCAATCCAAAAAGCTGAGGAATATAAAAGTGGTCTCAAGAGTCGGGATGAAATATCAACTCTAATGCCTGGTTCATTTAAGGAGTCAAAATCTGACAATCGAATTTTTTACATAGAGGGTCTAGATGAGTTTGGGAAAAAGGTAAAAAATATTTTCGTCCAAACAAGTGAAAAAAATAAAATTGGAGTAATCGTATCAAATGAAGGCGAGAGGATTTCAAAAGAGGAGGATGCTGATTATATAGTTTTAAAAAAAGGTAAGCGTTATGAGTCGATTAAAGATAGTAATGAATTTTCATCCACTAATTTTGATGAGTACGGAATACTTATTGAAAAAGAAACCCCAAAACTGCTTCGTGTGGGTGCAAGCGCAGGAATGTTTGAGGCAATACCCACCATGGATCTTATTAAAATAGCCATTAAAGATAAAAATCTTAGAGGTAAATATCTTAGCGAGGTGATGTTAAGAGTGTCTCAACCGATTTCCTCATTGATATTAATTTTTATTGCTATTGCCTTAAGTTATGTTAATCCAAGGGTCGGTAGATCTTTGAATATTATCTCAGCACTTCTTATTTTTATAATTTACCAAAACCTCATGGGTGTTTTCCAAAGCCTCATTGGAACAGGCAAAGTTCCGATAATTTTTGGGTTCTGGCCTCTTCATATAATTTTCATAATTTTTGCTTTTTGGCTGATTAGAAAAAGAACAAATAACAAACCTTTAATACCTAGTTTTCAAAAAAGATGATTGAAAAATATATAAATAGAGAATTCATACTAAGCATTTTTATTATCCTTTTAGGTCTTATAGCCCTTTTTGCATTTTTTGATTTTATGCAGGAGATAAATGATTTAGGTAAGGGTAACTATGGGTTATTACAAGTTTTTACCTATGTTCTATTGAGTCTTCCTGGAAGAATATACGAAATTATTCCCTTGGCAGTTTTGTTAGGCTCAATGCTAGCTATTGGTCAATTAGCTGCATCATCAGAGCTTACCGTCATAAGATCTTCTGGTTACTCTATAAAAAGGATTGCCAAATCCTTGATAATGACTGGTCTATTTTTTTCGATTATTACTCTATTGATAGGTGAATTAATAACCCCAAAATCAGAAAAAAATGCTCAACAAGTAAAAATCAATTCCACAGCCTCAGTTGTGTCGCAAGAATTCAAATCAGGTTTTTGGATTAAAGATGGTAATAACTTTGTAAATATAGAAAATGTTTTACCCGATGCAAGCCTTGAAGGCATAAATATATATGAGTTCGACAGTAACTTTACTCTTAGAACGATTACGAGGGCTTTAAGTGGTATTTTCCATGACGGGCAATGGAAATTAGAAAATATTTCTCAAAAACTAATTCTTGAAGAAAAAGTTAAAACTGTGGAAATTGAAAAGGGTAGCTGGAAATCAGAAATTAGGCCTGAAATGATGAATGCTCTGATCATATCGCCTGAAAAAATGTCTATTATCAATTTATTCACTTTTATCAATTACCTTAAAACCAATAACCAAACAACCACAAAATATGAAGTGGCTTTATGGGAAAAAATTATTCATCCCATTATCCCTATCATTATGATTATCTTTGCAGTTCCCTTTGGGTTTTTTCATGAAAGATCTGGGGGTAAATTTTTTAAAATTTTTATTGGTATCATTGCAGGAATTTCTTACCAAATAATTAATACCATGATCAGGCATCTAAGTCTTATCAATGATTGGCAGCCCTTCATGAGCTCTTTGATTCCAACATTAATTTTTCTGACTGTAGGTTTATTTATGATCCATAGGTTTGAACATAAATGATTTTTGATTTTAATACCAAATCATGTGCGAATTTTTTTTTAAAGATAAAAATTAAAAATCCTAATCCTAAAAATAATAAACTTAAATTAGCTAAGATATACCTTAAGTAAAAAAAGTTAAACTTTGAACTACTGGGTCTTACCAGCTCAAGTTTCCATGCCTTCATTCCTATCGTTTTGCCAAAACGCGCCCATGAAAAAATAAAATAAAAACCAGATACAAGCCAATACAAAAATTGTAGCAAGAATCTCGAATTGATATTTGTTGAGTCAAAAAAAAATAAAAGAATAAAAGTCACAACAAACCATAAGCTTAACTGAATTAAAAAGTCATAAAACAATGATCCAATAATTCTGAGGGTTGATGGTGTCACTTAACTAAATAACTTGAAAGATATAAATCAAAAATAAAAAGCCACAACAAATAACATGCCATACTTTTAATGTTGTTCTGCTTATTAAAAACCTGATCCAAAACACAGAAATCAAAGTAATTATAAAAAGTAAGATAATCTCTTTTCTTGGCTCCCAAGGCGTTAAGATAATTCCTAATGCAGGTAATAATGTACCCTGAAAAACCATAGCGCCAGTAATGTTACCAAAGGCTAATGTATCTTTTCTTCTTCTAATCCAAAGAATGCTATTTACTTTTTCAGGAAGCTCTGTGGCGATAGGTACGACCATAATAGATAAAACTAAAACTGAGATACCGATAAAGGAGGCCACAATTTCAATTTGGGTTACAAATCCTTTGGCGCCAAAGATGAGTAGGGCTAGGCCTAAAAATAATTGTAAGAAAATACTAAAAAAATTAACGGGTAAACCTAACCTGCTAAGTAGCATGGGATGCTCAGCCTCAGTGGCATGCCCTTCTTGAACAAGTTTTTTTGAGGCTCTAATCGTTTTAAAGAGATAGAAAATATATATAAAAACCATAAGTGAGCCAATAACTTTTCTTGAAAAATCATCTGAGTGGGGAATGTAGAGCGCTAAAGCTGAAAATATAAAAGCGACAATAAAAAAATCTAGGTCTCTTTTCATGCCTGTTCTTTCAATCACAAACTGGCCTGCAAATCCCCTCTTACTTAAAGAAAAAAAACCAATTAAACCAAGCGCAATGGTGCTTAGCATTAAAGGAGCTCCCAAAATCGAACCTACTCCAATATCATGACTTGTTTCAATGGAGCCCGATGGGAATAATAAGGCAATGATGGGTACCGATGTCTCTGGCAGGGCCGTTCCAACTGCCGCAAAAATAGAGCCTGTTACTCCCTCTGAGATATTCATTTTTTGCCCCAGGTGCTCAAGCGCATTGGTAAATATCTCTGCTGCAATAAGAATGAGCAGCAACATAATGCATAAATTAACAAAAACCATTAGACTTCCAATAAATAATACAAATTATAAGCGATTTTAATGGTTTCTAAAGTGACATTTCAGATTGATGAAAAAGGCTTTCTCAAAGACCATAAACAACTCTCCTCCCCTAATTCAAGCCTCCGAGACCCTAATCAAGAAATAGATTTAATTGTTATTCACGCAATCAGTTTGCCACCAAATAAGTTCGGTGGGCATTTTGTTGAACAGTTGTTTACTAACCAGCTTGATGTAAGTGCTGATCCCTATTTTCAAACAATCCAAGATTTAAAAGTTTCCTCACATTTTTATATTGACCGTCATGGTGAGATTATTCAATTTGTAAGCTGCCTAGATAAGGCTTGGCATGCGGGAGAATCTTTTTGGAATGGGCGCAACAATTGTAATGACTTCTCTTTAGGCATTGAGTTAGAGGGAAGTGATCATACTTCATTTACTGAGATACAATATAGCAAACTAAATCTACTTATAGCTTGTCTATCAAATAGATTCCCGATTAAAGATATTGTGGGCCATAAAGATATTGCCCCAAATCGCAAAACTGACCCTGGACCTTTTTTTGATTGGAGCAAAATAAAAAAATAATATGAAAAAAATATTTTTACTTTTAATTTACATTTTCTTGCTAGTTGCCTGCTCCAAAGAAAGTGATGAAACACAAAAGCCTGAACCTCTCACATCAATTACAACAACTCAATCTCAATTCATGACCTTTAATGACGTTGAGTCAGGACTGGGCACGATTGAAGGTATTATCGATCCGACAGTTGCGGCCGAAATCAATGGTCAAGTAACAAAACTTTACGCAAGGACTGGATCTGTTGTCAAAAAAGGTGATCTCCTAGCTGAAATTGACAGCAAAGATTACCAATATCAAAAAAATTTAGCTGAAGCTGAAATTAGAAAATTAGAGGCAAGGTACCTAAATCAAGAGAAAACCTATGAGAGAAATCTTGCGCTTGTTGAAAAAAATTTCATTTCATCGAATGCGCTTGATTCCATAGTCACCGAAAAAGCAGAAACCAAAGAGGAGCTCCAAATTGCAAAATCTAAACTTGATATAGCTCAATCCAATTTATCAAAAACAAAAATATATTCGCCTATTAATGGTAAGGTCCAAATTCAAATTGCCTCCATTGGTGATTATCTTAAAATTGGAGATGGGATCTTTAAAGTCATTGGTAACAAAAAAGTTCGTGTTCATATCCCTTTTCCAGAGTACTTAGCAAGCAAAATAAAACCAGGAACGCCCATCACCTTAGAGAGTGCTGTGTCAGATAAAGTCATTAGCTCAACCATATCTGAATTAAAGCCCTCCCTCTCTGAAGACAGTCGATCCATTGATGTGATAGCCGATATTGAAAATGAACCAGCATGGCAGCCTGGGGCGACGGTTAAAGGAACCATCCTATTCGGAACAAGAGAAAATATTGGCATTCCAGAACAAAGTGTTGTACAAAGACCCGCAGGAAATGTCGCTTATATTATCCAAAATGATGTGGCAAAAGCACAAACGGTGAAAACTGGAATTATTCAAAAAGGTTACGTAGAGATTTTAGATGGTCTAACAGCCGATCAAACCATCGCAGTGGATGGAGCTTCCTTTCTTACCAATGATGCCAAAGTTAACATCAAGAAAGAATAATAATGACCCTGCCTGAAATTTCGATTCGAAGACATGTATTTGCCTGGATGATCTCAGGTCTTTTTATTCTGTTTGGAATTATTAGTTTTCAGAAAATTGGTATCGATCGATTTCCAAGTATCGAGTTTCCCATCTTGTCGGTAACGACAACGCTCGAGGGTGCTAACCCAGAGATTATAGATGCGAGTATTACAAATATTATTGAGGGTGCTGTCAATTCAACTACTGGCATTGAATCCATTAAATCTCAATCATCTCCAGGTGTATCTGTTGTTACCATCACCTTCAATCTTGATAAAGACATTGAGGTTGCCTTTAATGAAGTGCAATCCAAAGTTGGTCAAGTTTTAAGAAGGTTACCTGAAGAAATTACCCCGCCAGTTGTTCGAAAAGTTGAAACAAATGCGAGCCCCATTATGTGGCTTGGATTTACTGGAGACCGTACGATCCAACAACTCAATGTGTATGCAAATAATATCTTAAAGAAACAACTTGAGACCATTGATGGAGTCGGAGAGGTCAGAATTGGTGGCCGGAGAGACCGTACCATTCGAGTTAATTTAATTCCCGATAAGCTTGCCGCATTGAATATCACAGCCAATGATTTAATTGAGGTCTTTAAAAAAGAGCATATCCAATTACCTGGCGGCTACCTCGTAAGAAATCAGTCAGAAAGAATGTTTAAACTGGACCTTGAGTTCCATAAGGTAAGAGATATAGAAGAATTAATTGTCGCCTACCGTAACGGTGGCCCTATTAAGGTTAAAGATATTGCTGAAGTTGAGGATGGACTTGAAGATTACAGAGAAACAGCTCGCTTTAACAGTCAGCCCAGTGTAGGTTTGGGGATTATTAAAGTTGCTAATGCAAATACTGTCAGCATCATTAATAAAGTCAAAGATAAGTTAGAAAATGATATTAAACCCAACCTTCCTCCAGGGATGGAAATATATATCTCGACAGATGATTCTATATTTATTAAACAAATGGTGAAGACCTTACAAAGTCATATTCTCGAAGGTACATTATTGGCTGCATTGATTGTTTTACTTTTCCTAAAATCTATTCGATCAACCTTTATAATCGCCATTGCCATTCCTATATCATTACTAGGCGCAATCGCGGTCATGTATTTTTTCAACTACACCTTTAACAGCATGACGCTCTTAGCCCTTATCCTACTCATTGGTGTTGTGGTTGATGACGCAATTGTAGTTTTGGAAAATATTTTTAGGCACCAAAAACACATTGATAAAGATGTCTTTAATGCCGCAATCAATGGCAGTAAAGAGGTTGTCTTTGCTGTCCTAGCCTCATCCTTAGCTTTAATTTGTATTTTTGCTCCTGTGATATACATGGATGGCATTATTGGACGTTTCTTTGAGTCATTTGCCGTCGTGGTAACGGCAGGTATTACCGTGTCTTTAATTGTATCGTTAACCCTAACCCCCATGATGTGCTCAAGATACTTATCAAAAAAAGAGCATGACATTAAATTCTTATCTTCACTTGACCAATTTTTTATCAATCTTGAAAAAGGTTATGAAGCAGTACTTATTAAGGTTCTCAATAACAGAGTCAAAATATTAATTATTAGCCTATTAGTTGTCTTGATGAGTGGCTTTTTCTTCTCCCAGGTCAAGAAAGAGTTTGTTCCTGAGGTTGATGAAAGCCGATTTACGGTTCGATTTAAAACACCGCTCGGATCTAATATTGATTACACCTATAAAAAATTACTGGAGGTTGAAAGTATTATCCAAACTGAGAAAGAAAATATTGCCAGTGTTTTTTCATCCATAGGGCTTGGAAGTCAAGGGCAGGTAAATAAGGGGTATATCAGTGTGAGGTTAATTGATAAGGAACAAAGATCAATATCCCAGTCTAAAATTATGGAAAATCTTAAGGAAAAATTTAATCAATTATCCGGGGTTCAGGCTTTTCCAGCTGGCGTTTCAATTGCTCAAGGCCAGCGATCAGAAAAATTAAAATTTTCTGTCATTGGTCCAGGTATTGAGGATGTTGCTAAATACAGTGAAGAATTAAAATTAGCGCTATCAAAAAATGAAGATCTAGGGAAAATTGACCTAGACCTCGAGCTTAATCTTCCTCAGCTAATTCTAGATGTCGATCGTGAAAAGTCAGCAAGTCTCGGGATATCATCGCTTGATATTGGCAATGCCGTTTCAGTGCTTAGCAACGGGTTAGATATTGCTAAATTTAATGATGAGCCTGGAGATGGGCAACGCTATGAAATAAGATTAAAAGCAAAAGAGGGTTCATTTGAAAGTGCACGTGACTTAAATAAGATTTACTTAAAAAGTAAATCTGGTGAGTTAGTAAGATTAGATAATATTGCCTCCTTTAAGGAAGCTCTCGGTCCAGCTGTTATTGGCAGGGACAGCCTTCAGTATGCCGCTAACTTTTATTCAGATCCCACCATACCTTTAGGAGATGCCTTAAGTTTTGTTAATGATACGGCTCAAAATATTTTACCTGCTGAATATTCAATTCAATTAGATGGCCAAGCAAAAGAATTTGCCAAAACGCTTAACAATGTTGTCTTCGTTTTCACTTTAGCTACCGTGCTGCTTTACATGGTTTTATCCAGCCTATTTAATTCTTTTTTTCAACCTCTCATTGTGATGTTGGCTCAACCTTTAGCAATTATTGGAGGCATTATTCTTTTATGGATAACAGGCAATACACTCAACATCTATTCAATGATTGGGATGGTTCTTCTCATTGGGCTAGTCGCTAAGAATTCAATTTTATTGGTTGATTTAACTAATCAATTAAGGGGAAAAGGTAAAAAAATTAATCAAGCTTTAATCGAGGCATGTCCAATAAGATTAAGGCCCGTGCTTATGACATCACTCACATTAATTTTAGCTCTAATGCCTGCAGCGCTCGGTTTAGGTGCAGGCTCTGAAGAAAATGGCCCGCTTGCGGTAGCGATCATTGGCGGCATGATCTCATCAACCCTGTTAACTTTAATTGTCATTCCTGCCGCTTATTCATTAAGCATGAGCATGATTGATAAAAAATCAAACTAATTTATTTACAATAAGCGAGCCCACAAGGTCACCTTCAACATTAATCGTTGTTCTGAAGGTATCTAACAGTCGATCCATAGGAAGTAAAATAGCTAAAGCCTCTAAAGGAAGGCCTAGAACTTGAAGAACCATGGCCATAGTTACCATACCAGCGCTAGGTATACCGGGGGCGCCGATTGAGGCGACCATCGCAATAAAAAATAAAATAATTTGTTGTCCGAGCATAAGATCCATGCCTACTAAATTGGCAATGAATAATGCTGCTGCTGCCTCATACATTGCGGTACCATCCATATTGATTGTCGCCCCTAAGGGTAATACGAAGTTTGATACAGGTTTTTGTACCTTAAAGTCATCATTAGCGACTGTCATCGTAATTGGTAGAGTGGCGGAGCTTGAACTTGTAGCAAAGGCAGTGATAAAAGCTGGCCTGCCTAACTTCCATAGAGTACTTAAATTAATCTTTGTAAAAAGATAATTAATCAGAGGAAGTACAATAATTCCATGAATTAAAATAATCACTAAAACAGTAAAAATAAAAATACCTAATTTATTGAATAGCTCGAGCGATTGACTTTCAATGAGTTTCACAAGTAAAGCAAAAATACCCAAAGGTGCAACGATCATAATCCAGTGAACTATCTTTAAAATAACTTCATAAAAACTTTCAAAGATTTTTTTTCCGAAGACCATTTTTTCATTTTTCGAATTGAAGGCAATACCAATGAAGATTGAGAAAATAATGATCGATAAAATATTTCCTGAGGCTAAAGATTCAAATGGATTAGCAAAGAGACTTAATAAAAACTCTTGTAAAAACTCAAAAATCGTCAAAGTTTGCGGTGCGGTTGTTAAATTTTCTGTCCAAGCATCAATTTGTAGGCCTTGGCCAGGCTTAACAAGATTCATCATCGATAATGCGATGACGACAGCAATAGCCATCGTGGAAAAATAATAGATAAGGGATGATTTCCAAATTTTACTTGATTTTTTACCACTCCCTAAATTTGATATACCGACAACAATAGAAAAGAAAACGAGAGGAACTAAAATCATTTTTAGGGCTTTGATAAATAATTGACCCACCAAATCAATGAATGTAACCACATGCTCATAGCCTACAAAATCCTGAAAATTCTTTAATACGATTCCAAGTAAAATGCCAAAAATAGCCGCAAATAAAATATTTCTATTCGAGTTACTCATCACTCACTTTCTCCATTAAGGCTGCAAAAAAACCATCCGTACCATGTTGGTGTGGTAAAAGATTGAGGTATCTAGATGCTTCATCAAAATTGATATCCTTTAATATTTGCTGTGGAGGTACGATTTTAAATTCTTTATGATTCTCTAAAAATTTCTCCACAATTTCTTCGTTTTCATTTTTTAGAATACTACAGGTCGCATAAAGTAAGTAAGCCCCTTTTTTGCAGAGGCCAGCGGCGGCATTGAGAATATTTAATTGTTTAAAATTGATTTCAATTAAATCTTTTTCACCATAACGCCACTTCAAATCAGGGTTTCTCCTTAAGGTACCAAATCCTGTACAAGGTGCATCCACCAAAACTCTATCAAATTTATGCTTCAATCTTTTGATCTTAATATCATTCTCATTTTGAATTCTTTGTGGATAAATATTGGAGGCTCCTGATCTCTTAAGTCTTGTTTTAAGATTCTCTAAACGCTTATCAGATACATCAAATGCATAAACCCTCCCTGAGTTTTTCATTAAATCCGCAATAGCTAAGGTTTTACCTCCCGCACCAGCACAAAAATCTGCAACCATTTGACCCCTTTTTGGATTGAGCATCAAACTGATAAGTTGACTTCCTTCATCTTGCACCTCAATAGAGCCGTCCTTGAATAAATGATGTCGATTAATGGGAGTACCCCTGGGCAGCGATATTCCAAGCTTAGACAAATGAGTAGGATAAATTTTATCTTTAACTTCTGAAAAATCTTTTTGAAGGATGTTTAAAACTTCATCCACTTTTTTTTGTTTTAATTGATTTACTCGAATATTCAAATCAGCAGGCTCTAGCAAACTTTGTCCAATATTAGTTGCTTGGTCTACGCCATATAAACTCATTAATTTTTCCCATAGCCAATCTGGTAAGCTCAACTTTATTTCTGGATTAATGTTGTGAGGTTTTTTTGCCTTTTTATCCGCCAACCAATTTAATTCATCCTCATCAATTATGCTTGAGAGACTTTTGATGCTTAGCCCTTTTATAAAAACTAAATAAATTAAGAGGCAGGGCCTTATTTCGGATGTAGCCGCCAAAAACTCAATAAGTCTTTTATTACGAATAAACCCATAGAAAATCTCAGCAATATTTGCTCTGTCATGACTGCCTAATTTCTTTTGATGCTTAAAAAAATAGCTTAAAAAGCTGTCTGCAGGGTAAGTGGAAGACTTAAAATCATTAAGAAGCTGAATTAGGGAATTAAATATTAATAGGTTCATAAGCTACATTTCAAGATTTGTATCTATCATTTTGATTTCAACTGGCAACCCAACTTTTGTTTTAACTTTAATTTTGATAGGTAAACGATATTTTGAATTAGCGAGCCAAATATAGTGAGTTGAATTTTTTCGACCCTCAATATTACCCTCGAAGAGATCAGCATTTAATTGAAAGCCTTTATAATGAATTGGTTGGGTTTTTAGTTTTTTATACACATAAGTATTGAGCCGTCTCCCCTCAACAACGTTAAATTTGTAATTATCTTTTTTTTCTTCAAAATTAAATTGCAAAAGAAAGGATAATAGATCTTGATAATCCTCTCCTAAATCATAATCTTTAGTGCTCTTTTTATAGCTAACACTTAATTTTTTTTTATCGTGATGAAATTTGACATGAATATTTTTATTTTCATTGAGCTTATTTTTATGCTCAAAGTTATAAGGTTTAAATTGTTTAATATCAATAATACCTTCACTTATAAATTCTCTGTCACCGAAAATCTTTAATATTCCCTTAAATTCAGTTTTAGCAATAATTGAATAAACATTATTCTTTTGAGTGTAATTTATATTGATTAAACCACCATCTTGCTCAAGCTGAAAAGCTTGGTAGTTTATAAAAAAATTTTTAGGAAAATCAGATGCTATTGAGGCAGAGGATAAAAATAAAAAAACTAAAAAAAATAATCTAGCGGATAACAACTTGTGGATCATTATTTTTTCTTTTAGTAACGCTCCCTAAAATGTTCACGCTCTCGCCATTACTCGATAATATTTTTATTGCCTGATTCGAATCTTTGCCATCTATAATTAAAACCATTCCGATGCCACAGTTAAATGTTTTATACATTTCATGGTCAGATAAATTACCTTTACTTTGCAGCCAATCAAAAATTTCTTGTTTTGGCCAAGCATTTTTTTGCAAATCAACAGCTAAATGCTGAGGGAGAACTCTAGGTATATTTTCTGTTAGACCACCTCCCGTAATGTGTGCCATAGCTTTGATATTGATTTCTTGATTCAAAGCTAAAATTGATTTGACATAGATGCGTGTAGGTTCTAACAAAACTTCTGAAAAAATTTTATCGCCACAGAAATTATTTAAATCAAGGTTTTCTTTTTCAATCAGTTTTCTAATAAGTGAATAGCCATTTGAGTGAGGCCCCGAGGATACAAGGCCAATGACCGTATCACCCTCGTTAACATTCGATCCATCAATGATCTTATCTTTTTCAACGACACCCACACAAAAACCTGCAAGATCATACTCATCACTTTGATACATCCCAGGCATCTCGGCCGTCTCACCACCCACTAAAGAACATCCAGCTAATTCACATCCAAAAGCAATACCCTCAATCACATCAGATGCTTGTTTAACATTTAATTTTCCACAGGCAAAATAATCAAGAAAAAATAAAGGCTCTGCGCCTTGAACTAAAATATCATTGACGCACATCGCAACCAAGTCCTGTCCAATTGTTTTATGTTGATTAAGTGTAAAGGCTAATTTTAGTTTGGTTCCAACCCCATCCGTTCCAGAAACTAAAATAGGGTTTTTATATTTTTTAGGTACTTCAAAAAGAGAGCCAAATCCACCTAGCCCCCCTAGGACTTCGGGTCTTAATGTTTTTTTTGCGAAGGGCTTGATTCTTTCTACCAGCTCATCACCAGCCTCAATATTAACGCCAGCATCTTTATAGGTTGTGGATTCTTTTGAATGAATATTTTTTGACAACTTTGATCCTCTGAAAAAAATACTTGAGATTACGTATAATAGGATTTTAGCTTATTTTGTTGGCTTAAGATATTTCAGATTAATTATGGATCAACTCCTTCTAGATATTCACCCTAAAATTAAAAAGTCATTTGATAACTTTATTACAGGCCAAAATAAAGAGTGTATCAACAGTTTAAAAGACTTTATCTCAAATAGTAATGTTCAATTCATGTATTTATGGGGGGAAGATGGCTGTGGTAAAACCCATCTCAGGCTTGCGGTTGAATCACATCAAATAAAAACAATTGATGACATCCACCTTGCTGATCAAAATCAGCAAATTGAAATTTTTAATTTATTTAACCAATTCAAGGAGGCTAACAAAAAGTTATTAATAACTGGGGCTGATTCTCCCAACAACATGAACCTCATTCCAGAATTATCTAGCCGGCTGTCGTGGGGCCTTGTCTATCAAATTAAATCACTGACCGATAATGAAAAAATAATGGCATTAAAAAATTATGTTAATGAAAAAAATATAGCCATATCAGAAAATGTGATTGATTACTGTTATAGAAATTTAAGACGAGATCTGCATAGCCTGATGGCTACATTTGAATCACTTGACCACTGGTCTCTTAAAACAAAACGACCTGTCACTATTCCTTTATTAAAAGACCTAATTAACCAGGGTTAAATACAATCTGTAAAGGCTTCTAGCCACCTTTGATAGCATTCATCTTTTTCAAGTAGACAATGCTCACAGACTTCAATATTTTCATAATCCATATTTAATGCCTTATTAGATGATCAAATGCCCCTAATGCTGCTTTTGATCCATCTCCCATCGCTATAATAATTTGTTTATAAGGCGTCGTCGTCACATCACCGGCTGCAAACACACCTGGCAGAGAAGTCTCACCCTTATCATTAACTTTGATTTCACCATACTCATTCAAATCAATCGTATTTTTTAACCATTCAGTGTTAGGTACTAAACCTATTTGAACAAAAATACCTTCAGCTGAGACTGTATGATCCTCCATTGTCGATCGATTCATGTAATGCACACCCTTTACTTTGTCATCACCAAAAATTTCTTTAACTTGAGCATTTAAAATAACTTCAACATTGGATAGCGAGTTTAATTTATTCACCAAAACTTGATCAGCCTTAAGCGAATTTTGAAATTCAATGACCGTAACATGCCCAACAATACCTGCCAAATCAATAGCAGCCTCAATACCAGAGTTTCCTCCACCAACCACCACAACATTTTTACCTTTGAATAATGGTCCATCACAGTGGGGGCAATATGCAACTCCCTTTCCCTTAAATTCTTTTTCACCTGGAATACCGAGCTCTCTCCATCTAGCTCCCGTAGCAAGGATGACCGATTTACTCTCTAATTTTGCACCACTCTCTAACTCAACCTCAAAAAGTGGCCCACCATTTTTATATATTTTATTTGCCTTTTGTAGATTAAATATATCAACTTCATATTCTTTGACATGCTCCTCAAGAGCAGAGACTAATTTTGGGCCTTCTGTAGCTTTGACTGAAATAAAATTTTCAATGCCTAGAGTATCCATCACTTGACCACCAAACCTCTCAGCGACAATACCGGTTCGAATACCTTTACGTGCCGAATACACGGCCGCTGAGGCTCCAGCAGGGCCTCCTCCTACAATAAGAACATCAAAAGGTTTTTGTTTATTTAA
>VMBT01000984.1_pt1 | contig 15451 bp, 15 predicted proteins | sample 4404301 | NCBI WGS metagenome assembly VMBT01 (sample SAMN12238535, study PRJNA552566) | marine metagenome | isolation source: Coastal seawater | place: USA: coastal Georgia, Sapelo Island | collected 2008-08/2009-08
TATTTTGCAGAAACAGGACCTGAGTCTAATTCTTCAGTTATTCTCATAATGCTTATTCCAGTCTCTTTATCTTGATTTATTACAGCTCTCTGAATAGGAGCAGCACCTCTCCATTTAGGCAACAAAGATGCATGAATATTAATGAAACCATATTTAGGAATGTCTAAATATTTTTTTGGAATTATCTGTCCATAAGCAACCACAATAATAATTTGAGCATTAATCGATTTAAAAAAATTAAATTCTTCTACAGAGTTAAGTGTAATTGGATGTCTTATATTTAAATTATTTTTTTTAGCATATGAATGAATTGGTGAAATATTAGTTTTCATACCTCGGTTAGATTTTTTTGGAGGCTGGGTATAGACGTAAACAACTTCGTACTCTGATCTATGTAAAGAATCTAAAATTTTAACTGAGAACTCTGGGGTTCCCATAAAAACTATTTTACGAGCCATGTTAAGATAATAAATTAAACTACTATTCTTTCTAATGCTTTTTTTTGTTTAGAGAGCTTTTTAACAATTAGATTTTTTTTCAGCTTAGATAAATAATCAATAAATAAAATTCCCTCTAAATGATCCATTTCGTGTTGAATACAAGTTGCTAAAAGACCTTCGGCTTTTAATTCTTGCTTTTTGCCATTGTAATCTAAAAAACTTACATGACATTTATCTGGTCTATCCACTTCTGCAAATTGACCAGGCACCGATAAACAACCTTCTTCGTAAGTAGAGTCGGTATCTGATTTTTTTATAATTTTGGGATTCACAAAATATAGAGGATTCTTTTTTTCATCACGAGATAAATCAATAACTATGACTCTTTTAGGAACACCAATTTGAATAGCAGCTAAACCAATTCCTGGAGCGTCATACATGGTCTCCAACATATCATCCATTAATTTTCTAGTCTCATCAGTAACTTGTTCTACTTCAGATGATTTTTGTCTTAAAAAAGGATCAGGTTCAGTTAATATTTTTTTAATAGTCATAAAATCAGATTATACAAATTTTAAACACGAACTGGTAGAGTTAATAATAGAATTTTATTTCTTAATTTTTTTAATCCAGCGTCAATTAATAATTGATTAATAAAATATTTAGTTGAAATATCTAAATCAGACATTTCATCTTGACCTATTAATTCTACAATTCGAAGCAAAACCAAACCAATTTCTTTATTTTTAACCATATTGGCTAATTCTATTGGAGGTGAATTGTCTTTTTTTAATTTTACATAATCAATATCTTTAGGCAAAACATACCCATCAGCTACTAGTGCATCAAATAACAATGCATCTTTTAGTGTAACTTCATACTCTTTATTTTTTTTAATCTTCTTCCTAACATCTAAAAAATCTTTATCAGTTTTTTCTAAATTGTAATTTTTTTCATTATAAAACTTTAGTATTTTAGATGTGCTATAACTATTATCTTCATACTTAACTTTGCTTAATGTTTCTTTGTCTTCCTCAATTAAAATATTTTCTGATACTAAATTTCTATATTCGTTAGGAATTTGGTCTGTTTTGATTTCCTTCAATTGTTCACTAAGATAATACTTGTAGGCATTTAAAAGTTTAGCTTCTGCAAATAAGTCTTTTAATAAAAATAAATATTTTAATTTACTTTCAACGCTCTCGGAGAGTAAAAATTTTTGGTATACTAGTGCTCTAGAACTAATTGGTTCTAGATTTTTATAATTTTGATCTACATTAAGAAAATCAGTAAGTTCAAATTTAATATTTTTATAAATCCCAAGTACATAAGAAAAATCTAAATTATTTTTATTAGCCGCAAGCTCTATCTCTTTAATAAAATCTTTATTTTCAATATCCTCAATTTTTAATAAATTTGCAGCTGCTAAATACTGCCAGATTTTTTTATCTGTTTTGTTGTTTGGTTTATAATCAAAATCTGAAATTGCAATGGAAGATAAATAAAAATTTAATAAATTGGTATCATCTATTTTTTTATCTTCTTTATCAGTTAATCCTAAAAGAAAATTTACTTTATCATCGAAAAATTTATTAGATAATTTAAACTCTTTTAATAAATCATGAACTAATTGAGCTTCTACTTGCTTGCCATTTTTAATAAAACATAAAATTCTAAATTGATCTAAATATGCATCTTTAACATCATTACTAATCAAATTTATTTTTTCACACGCTTGCGTGATGCTGCCTTTGGCTAAATTTTCGTCAACTAAATATTTAATAATTTTCTCCTTATAGGGAAATTCTGAATTTTTATTTAAAAAATCTGAAATAATTTGATCTTTTTTATTATTGATTAGCCAATTTATTTTATAACTCATAAATTCCTCATCGGTCATGTTTTGACCAGGCAGATATGCTAAAGTAAACAAAGTATTAATAAATATTTCTTCTGAAAAACTAGAAAGTTTAATTTTGTTTATTCGCTCGATTGTGTCTTTAACCCGTGTGCCTTCTGAGTTAACCCACATATCTAACGTTAAATTATTTTCAGTGGGTTCAAATAAGCCATAAATAGTTTTAGATTTATTGTCTATTCCAGTTTCATTTAAAATAACGTTATTATTAATTTCTTTATTAATGTTTATTTTAGACTCTATCTCCTTAATAGAAGGAACAGTTGTCTCTTGAACTTTATTATTTTTAATTAAATTTTCTTTTTTCCATAAGTCTATCTCCTCTGCAGCAAAAAGATTGACTGAAAAAAAAAAAATTAAAGCAGAGATCTTTAAATTATTTAAGCTTAATAATTTCATTAGTAATTTCTTTTTTTATTTCCTGTTCTGGATGTGGGAAATTGAACTTACTAAGCAAAAACAAAGATATGAAAAGAACTAAAAAAAATATCACAGTATTAAATATTTTTTTCTTAATAGAGCTTCTTGACGAAAATCGACTGTTGTAATTAATTTGCATAATAATTTAGTATAATTAAATTGAATAAATAAGACAAATTTATGATAAATCAAATTATAAATTGGATATTAAATTGAAAAAAAACCTTGCTTTAACTGGAATGATGGGAGTTGGCAAAACCTCCATTGGAAAATTATTATCTAAAAAGCTTTCAATCAGGTTTATAGATGTGGACAAAGTTATTGAAAATAAATTCAATACATCGATAAGTGAAATTTTTGAAAAAAAAGGTGAAAAATTTTTTAGAAAATTAGAGGAAAAAATAACTCTACAGCAGCTAAAAAAAAAAGATGTCATCATTTCTTTAGGTGGGGGTGCTTTTATTAATCCTAAAATTAGAAGAGAAGTACTTTTAACTTGTAAGTCTTTTTGGCTAAACTTAGATATACAGACCTTGCAGAACAGATTGATCCGTTCAAAAAATAGACCTTTATTAGCTAATCAAGACCTAAAAGCTACTTTAAAAAAATTATTTAAAGAAAGAGAAAAAATTTATGCACTTGCTGACTTTAAAATAGACTGTAAAAGCTTAACTATTAACTCAATAACAAAAAAAATTATTAAACTTTATGCCAACAACTAAAATAAATGTTAAGCTTAATAACGGAACCTATCAAATAGTTATTGGTGAAAATATTTTAAGTTCCTGCAATCAATTAATTAAAAAAGTTTGTCCAAAAACAAAAAAAATTGCATTACTCATTGATAAAAATGTTCCGACTAAATTTATTAAAATAATTTCAAAAAGTTTAAAAAATTATAAAGTTTTTAAATATACTTATTCAGTAAACGAAAAATTTAAATCTATTAACAATGTAACTAATCTGATTGATAAGTGTCTATTTAATAACTTTAATAGGAATGATTTAATTCTTTCAGTTGGTGGAGGTATTTTAGGTGACTTTTCAGGTTTTGCATCTAGTTTAATAAAAAGGGGAATAAACTTTATTAATATCCCTACCACTTTACTGGCTCAAGTTGACTCATCAATTGGTGGGAAGACAGGAGTTAATTCAAAATTTGGAAAAAATTTAATTGGATCTTTTTACCAACCTAAACTTGTTATTTCAGATGTGGCTATTCTTAAAAGTTTGCCTAAAAGAGAAATTGTTTGTGGTTTTGCTGAAATATTAAAACATTCATTAATTAAAAAAAATAATTTCTTTAATTGGTTGAAGAAAAATTCTAATGAAATTTTGCAAAAGAATAATTTTTCATTATTAAAAAAAGCAATTATTGAAAGTTGTAAAATTAAACTTCATTTTGTGACCAAAGATACTCATGAAGAGAGTTTTAGGATGATATTAAATTTTGGTCATACTTTTGCGCACGCACTTGAAGTAAAAAATAATTATTCAAAAACCATTAATCATGGTGAAGCAGTTTTAATGGGTATGCTTATGGCTACAAAATTATCTTACTTAAAAAAAGTATGTGATCTTAAAACTCTAAAACAAGTAGAAAATATTTATAAATTAAACCATCTAAATTTTTCTTTTAATAAATACTTTAAAAAGAAAGATCATAATAAAATTGTAGACCTTATGGCTAATGATAAGAAAAATAATGATAACAAGATTAATTTAATTTTGTTAAAAAAAATTGGTCAAACTACAATTCCTGGTAAATATAAAGTTTCTAACTTAGAACTTAAAAAAGCTTTTAGTAAAATTATTTAATATCTAATTCAAGGGCGTGTATTTTATCTTTGAAATTATCTTTTAAAATTTTATAAATTTTTCTATGAGCCTCAAGTGAGCTTAGCAATTTCAATTCCTGAGATTTAATTTCTAATTTCAGATGATATTTTTCTTTATCATAAAATTTATGGAACTTATGTTTAGCAGAATTATCTATAATTAAAATATTTTCAATTTTTATAGAATCGTTAAGTTTATTTTCAATCTCTTTAAAAAAATTATTCATTTCAAATAACTTTAATATATAATGGTCGGTTTATGAAAGTAATTTGTGATTGGGATAATTGTAAAGAAACTGGAAGCTATAAAGCTCCTTTAGAAAAAGATAACAGCAGGAAATATAGGTTGCTATGTCTTGAGCATATAAAAATCTTCAATAAAAAATGGAACTATTTTTCTGATATGACTGAAGACCAGATTGAGTACTTTATTAAATCAGATGTCACTTGGCACAAAAAAACAAAAAGTTTTGGGTCTTCTGAAAATTTTTTTAATATTTTATGGAATAATGCTTTAGAAGATAAGTTAAATATTTTCGACTCCTCCGATTTTAGAGAATTTAAAAAATCTCAATTGAGCCAAAAAGACCGTGATGCCTTAGACATTATGGAACTTAAATATGACACGAAATGGGATGAGATACAGAAACAATTTAAAACCCTTGTAAAGAAATACCATCCTGATAAAAACCAAGGAAATAAAAAATATGAGGAAAAGCTTAAAACAATAACTCTGGCTTACAGTCAACTTAAAATGACTATTGGGCAAAAAAAATGACAAACATAGAATTCTTAAAAAAACCTGACTTAAAAATATCTGTAAGACAAACTTTTGGTATTGATACCGATATGGAGCTTGATAGTTTTTCAAAAAAAAATGAATTTGTTCCAAAGATTGATCAAAATTATAAATTTGATAAAGACACAACACTAGCCGTTCTCTCAGGTTTTGCTTTTAACAAGAGAGTTTTAATTCAAGGATATCATGGAACTGGAAAATCTACGCACATCGAACAGATTGCAGCTAGATTAAACTGGCCATGCGTTAGAGTTAATTTAGATAGCCATATCTCTAGAATTGATTTGATTGGTAAAGATGCCATTGTGCTTAAAGACGGCAAACAAGTTACTGAATTTAGAGAAGGTATTTTACCTTGGTCAATTCAAAATCCAATTGCACTAGTATTCGATGAATATGATGCTGGTAGACCGGATGTTATGTTTGTCATTCAAAGAGTTTTAGAAAGTGAAGGAAATTTTACTTTATTGGACAAAAATAAAGTTATTAACCAACATGCTTATTTTAGAATGTTTGCTACTTCAAATACTGTTGGTCTAGGTGATACAACAGGACTTTATCATGGAACTCAACAAATAAACCAAGGTCAAATGGATAGATGGAACATAGTTACAACATTAAATTATTTACCATTTGAAAAAGAATTAGAAATTATTTTATCAAAAAACAAAAATTACAACTCAGCAGAAGGTAAAGAAACATTATCTAATATGATCAAAGTAGCCGATTTAACAAGAAAAGGTTTTATCAATGGTGACATTTCAACTGTTATGAGTCCACGAACAGTTTTACACTGGGCAGAAAATACTTCTATTTTTAAAGACCATGGCTTTGCATTTAGAGTTACATTTTTAAACAAATGCGATGATACAGAGAAAAAAATTATCTCAGAATACTACCAAAGATGCTTTGGAGAGGATCTGCCAGAGTCTTCAGTAAATGTTAATATTTCCTAAATGGGAAAAAATATAGAAATTTTAGAAAATTTTAAAACTGCCATCACTTCCACTGTAAAATCAATAGCTGGTGACCAGAATGTGGAGGTTGTTTTTGGTGACCATGCAAGCAAAAGCAATCAAAAAACAATTAATCTACCAGTCATAAAAAGTATTAATAACAAAGAAGACTTTTTAAAAATTAGAGCCTTAGCAGACTCTGAGGCTTTAAAAATAAAATGCTCAGATCCAAATATTTTTAATGCCCATGAACCTGAAGGAAATATTTCAAAAGTACTTTATAAAGTAGCTGAAAGGACACGATACGAAACCGTTGGTGCAAAATATTTTAAAGGTGTTAAGCAAAATTTAGATCGTTATTACAAAAATAAGCTTAATCAAAAAATTGAATACAATAATCAAGACTTTGAATTTATCGAGGCATTTGAAAGCTATTTAAAGAACAAAATTTTTAAAATTGATGATAAGGATTCTACTAATAAGTTTGATAAATTCAAAAAAAAATTAGACACCAAACTTCAAAACAAAATAGAAATTTTAAATGAATCGATATTTGATCAAGAGAAATTTAACTCTTTAATTTCAAAGATTATTTCACAATTTAAAATTGATGAACAAACTAACAAAAAAGATAAAGATGAAGAAAATAAAGATCAAAATAATTTAGAGAACAGTTCAAACGATAAAGATAACAAAGATTCCAAAAATAAAGACAATAATGATTTAGCGATCAATGCCGGTTTACCTGAATTGGATCAAATAGCGAGTGAAATTAATGAAGAATTAGAACTTGATGAAGAAGACAACGAAAGTTTAGACGCTCCGCCTGGAAGAAGAAAATCTGGTAAAGCTTTTAAGGATCTAAAATATAAAGTTTATACACAAGAGTTTGATGAAATTATTAAAGCAGAAGAATTAGAAAACGAAGTGGAACTTATTCGCTTAAGAAACAATTTAGATCAACAGTTAGTTAATTTAAAAAATTTCATTTCTAAATTAGCTAATAAACTTCAAAGAAAATTATTAGCTAAACAAAATCGATCTTGGGAATTTGATTTAGAAGAAGGTTCCTTAGATACTTCTAAACTTACAAGGATTATTATGGATCCTTTAAACTCGTTATCATTCAAAAGAGAAAAAGATACAAAGTTTAAAGATACTTTAGTTACAATCTTAATAGATAATTCTGGTTCGATGAGAGGAAAACCAATTTCAGTTGCAGCCATTTGTGCTGACATTCTAGCTAGAACATTAGAACGTTGCTCTGTTAAAGTTGAGATATTAGGTTTTACTACAAAGCACTGGAAAGGTGGACAAAGCAGAGAAAAATGGATGAACAATCAAAAACCACTTTCGCCTGGCAGGTTAAATGACTTAAGACATATTATTTACAAATCTGCGGATGTGCCTTGGAGACAATCAAAAATTAATATGGGCCTAATGTTAAAAGAAGGATTGTTAAAAGAAAATATAGATGGTGAAGCATTAAAATGGGCCTTTAATAAAATTCAAAAAAGAAAAGAAGAAAGAAAAATATTAATGGTCATCTCAGATGGAGCGCCAGTGGATGACTCGACACTGTCAACAAACCCAACAGATTTTTTAGAAAATGATTTAAAACAAACAGTTAAATCAATCGAAAAAAGTTCTTCCGTTGAGCTACTCGCTATAGGAATTGGTCACGATGTAACTAGATACTACAATAAAGCCATCAAAATTGCAGATGTACAAGATTTGGGTGACGTGATGATTAACCAATTAACGGATCTATTCACTGAAGAAAAAAAAAGAAGTTTACACTAACTTTAAGCTAATTGATTTTGGTTGTGGTTTAAATCTCTAATTTTAGATAACAAAATTCTAAACGGAATAAGCATTAAAATAGCAATTAGTAATTTTACCATCAAATCTCCTAGCGCTAAAGTAAACCATGGTAGGGCTGTCCCATAAAAAGCAATCGAAAAAAATAAAAAAGTATCCACCAGAGATCCAAAGATAGAGGAAACAATAGGTGCAATATACCAAGACCTATTTCTGAGTTTTTGAAAAATCTCTATATCTAATAACTGAGCAGCAATAAAAGCTGAGCCAGAACCAATAGCTATTCTAACTGATATGACATCGTTAAAATTAGTTGAAATTAAAAAAGTTAAAAAAATTCCTAAAATAAATCCAAAATATACAATTTTTTTTGCAAACACTTTTCCAAATCTTCTATTTGATAAATCTGTAATAAGGAATGTTATGGGGTAACTAAAAGCTCCGTAAGTTAAAATATCTTGAAGATTAAATTTATTTACTGGAAATTGTACAAGATAATTTGAAAGAATGATGACAACACCCATGCTTAGTAAGAGTGTTAAGAATAATTTTTTATCTTCTTTTGGTAGGCTAAACACTAAGCTTTGAGATTGATGCTTAATTTAAGCTTCTGCGCTTTTCGAGAAAGTTTACTTTTTTTAACTGATTTTAAATATTCATCTAAACCACCTTTAAAATCAACTGATCTAACTGCAGAGCTTGTAACTCTTAAAGAAACATTTCTATTTAGTTTATCGCTTTTAAAAGTTACTTTTTTTAAATTAGGTAAAAATCTTCTCTTTGTCTTATTGTTAGCATGACTAACATTATGACCTTTAAGAGGAGAAACACCGGTTAATTCGCAACGTTTAGACATAAATTTTTAAGTTGTATAATTCTTGTAATCTTGTTGGTCAAGATAATATTAGATTAATTCAAAAGCTAAAATCAATCTTTTTTAATCACTATATAAACTTTATTGATTTTATTACGAATTTATCCCAACAATATCTCTAATACTTTTGACTTTTTCTTTTTTTAAAATCTCAATTAATTCTTTTTTAATGTCTTTGACAATGGCTGGCCCTCTGTAAATCATGCCAGTATATAATTGTACCGCGCTAGCTCCAGCAGCAATTTTATCATAGACATCTTGACCATTTTCAACCCCTCCTACTCCAATAATCGGTATCTTGCCTTTATTATTTTTATAAAATTTTTTTATCCAGGCCGTTGAAATATCTTTTAAAGGTGCGCCGGATAAACCTCCGCTTTCTTGTTTTTTAACATCACTTAAACTTTCTCTATTTTGGTTAGTTGTATTGGTCAAAATAATTCCATTAATTTTGTATTTTAGTATCAATTCATTAATGTCTGATATTTCTTTTTCATTAATATCAGGGGAAATTTTAACAACGACTGGGCACGTTACATGGTTATTTTTTTTAGCAGCTTGAATAGCTTCTAGTAATTTATCTAGATTGTCTTTTTCATGAAAGTCTCTTAGCCCTTCAGTGTTAGGTGAAGAAATATTAATAGTTATGTAATTTGCAAATCGATGAAGTTTGTTAAAACATTCTAAAAAATCTGAAAGTTTATCCTGCGTATCTTTATTTGGACCTATATTAATACCTAAAAATCCTTCTGGCATATTTCTTGTTAATCGTTCTAAAGCTTTATCAGAACCATCATTATTAAAACCTAATCTATTTATAAGAGCTCTATCTTTTTCTAATCTGAACATTCTTGGTTTTGGATTACCAAATTGACTTTTAGGTGTGATCGTCCCTACTTCAACAAAACCATAGCCTAGATTAAATAAAGGATTATAAACTTCTGCACTTTTATCAAATCCGGCTGCTAGACCGATTGGATTTTTTATTTCTTTATTAAATAATTGAGTAGCTAATAGTTCTTCATGCTCAACTTTAAAAAAACTACTTGGAACAAAATTAAATTTTAAAGATTTGATAGCTAAATCATGTGCAGTTTCGGGATCTAGAGAAAAAATATAAGGCCTTAAAATTGAAAACATCTAATGGTTAATTTTATCATTTAATAATTTAATTGTATCTTGCACTCCAAAAAAACTTATAAAAAATCCCATTCTTGGTCCATCTTTTGAACCAAACAGAACTTCATAAATCAATATAAACCAATCTCTAAGATTTTTTTCATAACCATTTTCTTTACCTGTTGCATAAACTACTGTTTGAATATCTTCAGGTTTCGTGTCCTGGGTAATTGGCTCTAATTTTTTAATTAAATTTAATAATGCTTTTTTTTCATTTGCATCTGGTTTTTTATATTTTTTATTAGGTTCAACTTTATCTTTAAAATAATTAATCGCGTATGCTGTTAAATGATCTAAGATGGGGTAAGCCTCAGGATTTATTTCTTGATGAAATCTTTGAATAAATTTCCATAAAATTTCTTTATTGTCTGCGTTACTCGAACCAACTAAGTTTAATAACATTGAAAATGTCATCACAATTTTTTCTTTAGGTGGTTTACCATTATGCACATGCCAAACAGGATTCAACAATTGTTCTTTAGGTTGTTGATTTGGAAAAGTTTCTATTAAAGATAAATATTCATCAACTGCTTTAGGCACTACATCAGAATATAATTTTTTTGCTCTCGTAGGATTTTGATACATATATAAAGATAAACTTTCTGGGGAAGCATAACGTAACCATTGCTCGATCGTAATACCATTTCCTTTTGACTTTGATATTTTTTCACCTTTCTCATCTAAAAATAATTCGTAAGCAAATCCATTAGGTGGTTTTTTACCTAACGTTTTACATATTTTATTAGATAGTATTGCACTTTCCGTTAAATCTTTACCGTACATCTCAAAGTCAACATCAAAAGTAAACCACCTCATAGCCCAATCTACTTTCCATTGTAATTTACATTTTCCGTTTTTAATTTCTGTTTTTAATTTTTTACCATTATTATCAAAAACAACTGCTCCTGTTTTTTTATCCATTTCAACGAGCGGTATTTCTAAAACTTTTCCTGTATCTGGGCAGATGGGTAAAAAAGGACAGTAAGTTTTTTTTCTCTCGCTTCTTAAAGTAGGAAGAATAATGTTCATAATGTCTTCATATTTTTCTAATACCCGCATGAGTGACTCATTAAATATACCGCCTTTATAATTTTCAGTTGAGCTTTTAAAATTAAATTTAAAATTAAATTTAGTTAAAAAATCTTTGAGCATTTCATTATTGTGCTTCCCAAAACTATCAAATTTTTTAAATGGATCTGGAATACTCGTTAAGGGTTTTCCGAGATTTTGATGTAAAATTTCATCGTTTGGGATATTATCTGGTACTTTTCTTAAACCATCCATATCATCTGAAAAAGTAATTAGATCTGAGTCAATTTTAGTGATGTGATTTAAAACATTAATCATCATAGTAGTTCTAGCAACTTCGCCGAAAGTACCTATGTGGGGAAGTCCGCTTGGACCATAGCCCGTTTGAAAAATAACTTTCTTCTTAGAATTAATTAAATCTTTTCTTTCCTTTAAAAGTTTTCTTATTTCTACAAAAGGCCAAGAAGAAGTGGATTGAATTAAGCTAGGATCAAGCATAAAAAAGGTTTATTAAACTTTATATATAAAATACAGAAATAATTGCATCTTAATAAGTTGAATTTTATTAACTTTCAAATAATCTCATAACAACGATGTCTGCATATAAAACAGTTTTTTTTATAATTGGGATATTACTAATTATTTTAGGTTTATTTATGTTAGTGCCTTACGGGGTACAAATCTTTTATCAAGAAAACAGTCATAGTTTTTTAGCTTCATCTTTTGTCACTATCTTAATTGGGGGATTGTTAGTTTTAGCGAATTTACAAGAAAAAAATGAACTCAGTCTTAAACAAACATTTCTATTTACAACTTTCTCATGGCTTTCGATTGCCATTTTTGGATCAATTCCTTTCCTGCTAGCTAACATAGAGGTTTCTATAAGTGATGCTTTTTTTGAAAGTATGTCAGGAATTACAACGACCGGTTCAACAATCATAACAAATTTAGATATTACACCTAAGAGCATATTAATTTGGCGAGCCCTTATGCAATGGTTAGGCGGGGTTGGAATAATTGTTATGGCTATTATTGTATTGCCACTTTTAAAAGTTGGAGGAATGCAATTATTTAGAGTTGAAAGTTCCGATAAACCTGAAAAAATTTTACCAAGAACCACCCATTTAGGTTTAACAATTTTTTCAACGTATTCTATTTTAACTTTGATGTGTGTGGTTTCATATCATTTAGCTGGTATGAAAGCATTCGATAGTATAGCTCATGCCATGACTACGATCGCAACCGGTGGTTTTTCTACTCATAATGAGTCTATAGGATTTTTTAAGAACCCTAATATAGAAATTATTGCTACACTATTTATAATTTTAGGAAGTATTCCATTTATTACCTATCTAAAATTTATCAAAGGTAACAAAAAAATATTTTTTGATGATGTGCAAATCAAAGGATTAATTTATCTTTTTATTGCATGTATTTTAATCATGCTCATCTATTTAACTTTAAATAATAAAGAAATATTGATCATCGATAAATTAAGAATAGCTTCATTTAATGTCATTTCTATTTTATCTGGAACAGGATATGTCACTAATGATTTTAGTCTTTGGGGTAAATTTCCTTTAATTTTCTTTTTATTTTTAATGTTTATAGGTGGCTGCGCTGGATCAACCGCTTGTGGAATAAAAATTTTTAGATTTCAATTGTTATTTTTATTTATAAGAAATCAAATAAAAAAACTTATGTACCCAAATAGTGTTTTTCCTATTAAGTACAATAATCAAAAAATTTCGGATGATTACATAAGCTCAATAATCATTTTTATTTTTACTTATTTATTTATATTTGTTTTGATAGCTATGTTGTTATCTTTAACAGGTATAGATTTTTTAACTGCTATTTCTGGTGCGGCAACTTCTATATCTAATGTTGGGCCAGGTCTTGGAGAAGTAATTGGGCCTAATGGAAATTTCAAATCAATTCCAGATGTTGCTAAATGGATTTTATCTTTTGGAATGTTGTTAGGTCGATTAGAATTATTTGCAGTACTAATTCTTTTCTTTCCATCATTTTGGAGAAATTAAATTATGAATATTACTCATCTTGCAAAACCTTATCTAGATAGAAGAATGCTTAGAATTTTTCTTCTTGGTATCATGAGTGGTTTTCCATGGGTGTTAATTGGTAGTGCATTAAGTTTATGGTTAAAAGAAAATGAATTAAGCAGATCTACAATTGGTTGGGCAGGTTTAATTTTTGGGGTATATGCCATAAATTTTTTATGGGCGCCTTTAATTGATAGAATTCATATTCCATTCCTCTCAAAAAAAATTGGTCATAGAAAATCTTGGATCATTTTAATGCAATCGTTCATCTTTATTTCATTATTAAGTTGGAGTTTTTTAAATCCAGCTGAAAATCTTTGGCTTATTATTGCAGTTGGACTTGCGATAGCGATTTCATCAGCCACCCAGGATATTACGATTGATGCCCTAAGAATTGAACAGATAAATGAAAACGAAAAGAATTTACTAGCAGCTGGTGCAGCTTTTTCTGTAGTTGGATGGTGGACGGGATATAAAATTGGAGGTTTAATATCTTTAGTTAGCGCCGACATTCTTCAAAAAAAAGGTTTTGAAAATTATTGGCAAATATCTTTTTTAATTCTTTGTTTAATAATTTTATCCTGTAGCCTTTTATTATTACTCATTCCAGAAAAAAGTTCGGATGAAAAAATAGAAAATCAAAAAAAATCTGATAATGAAATATTAGAAAAAATCCATATAAAAAATAATTTTACAAAAATTGTAGCTTGGTTATTCGGCACTGTTATTAATCCTCTTTTAAGTTTTTTTAAGAAAAATTCTTTAAAGGTTGCTTTAGCTATTCTTGGGTTTGTTTTTTTATTTAAAATTGGCGAAGCTTTTTTAGGCAGAATGTCAGTAGTTTTTTACAAAGAAATTGGTTTTTCTAAAACAGATATAGCTATTTATTCTAAAGGCATCGGTTGGCTAACTACAATATTTTTTACTTTGGCCGGGGGTCTTTTTGCTGTGCGAATGGGTCTTGTTAAAGCCATGTTTGTATCTGGAATTTTTATGGCATCTACTAATTTGTTTTTTTCACTGCTAGCCTGGGTAGGTGACTCAAAAGCTTTATTTGCATTTGCAGTTTTAATTGATGATCTTGCTGCAGCTTTTGCAACTGTTGCCTTTGTAGGTTTTATTTCAGCTTTGGTAGATAGAAATTACACTGCAACACAGTATGCTCTATTAGCTTCAATTGGTACAGCAGGTAGAACACTTTTTGCTTCATCTTCTGGAGCTTTAGTAGATTGGTTAAATGGTAACTGGGTAATTTTCTTTATCATTACTGCTTTGATGGTAATTCCATCTTTAGTTTGTTTATGGCTTATTAAAAATAAATTAAACTTAAATGAGTAAATTTTTTACAAATATTAATCCCGAATTAAATTTATTTAAAAAACCTTCTATAAAATCAGAGGTTGTCACTCAAATTATCTATGGTGAGTCATTCAAAATTTTAAAAAAAAGTAAAAATTTTTTTCTAATTAAGATTAAAGAAGATGGATATGTTGGTTTTATAAAAAAAATTAAACTTTTTGATCATATTCGGCCTAATTTTAAAGTCTCAACATTATATGCCAATGTTTATAAAAATCCTAAAAACAAAAAAATTATTAGTAAACTTCCCTTTGCTGCTAAAATTAAAGTTGAACAAACTTCTGCTAAATTTGCAAAATTTTCAAAAGGATGGATTGAATATAAAAATATTAAACCGATAAATCATAAAGATAAAGATATTTTTAAAAATGTAAAAATTTTTAAGAATATTAAATATAAATGGGGCGGTAGAACTTTTAATGGAATTGATTGTTCTGCTCTTATACAAGTTTGTTTACAGTATAATAATAAATACTGCCCTCGAGATTCTGGTCAGCAAATAAAATTTTTTAAAAAAAATATTAATTTAAAAAAAATTAATAAAAACGATATAATTTATTGGAAAGGCCACGTGGCTTTGGCGCTTTCAAAAAACAACCTTATTCATGCTTACGGACCTAGAAAAAAAACTGTAATTATGAATACAAAAAAAACTATTAAACTAATAGAAAAAACAGCTTATCTTAAAGTATTATCAATAAAGCGTCTTAATTAAGAAAGGTGGCTTCAGTCTCCCTCCACCACCTTAAATGCAA
>VMBT01000987.1_pt1 | contig 15425 bp, 18 predicted proteins | sample 4404301 | NCBI WGS metagenome assembly VMBT01 (sample SAMN12238535, study PRJNA552566) | marine metagenome | isolation source: Coastal seawater | place: USA: coastal Georgia, Sapelo Island | collected 2008-08/2009-08
GAAATGATATCAACTGGATTGCCTGTTATTGTTTCAAATAAAGGATCTTTACCAGAATTGATGGGTGACGCTGGTTTGGCATTTAATCCAGAGGATATTGCTGATCTTGCAAAAAAAATTATTCAAATTTGTGATGATGAATCTTTAAGAGAAAATTTTGTTTCTTTGAGTATAAAAAGAAGAGATGATTTTTTTGATTGGGACGAGTATGCTATGAAGCTTACTAAGCTCTATCAAAAAGTAATCAATGGATACATTTGAATTTTCTAAATTAAATTTAAAAAAAATTAGAAAGATAATTGACGTTGGCTGTGGAAATGGCAGGCACCTTAAGTCCTTATCATTTGTCCTTCATAATGCAGAAATAATAGGCATTGATCACTCTAAAGATGAGATTAATAAATTAAAAGATGAATTTACTAATTTCTCATGCAAGAACCATAATTCGTATGAGTTCTTGCACCATGATATTAGAGACATTCCGATCAAAGATAGCTCACAAGATCTAGTTATATGTTCAGAAGTTCTAGAGCATGTACCTAACTACGAAGCAGTGGTTGCTGAATGTTATCGTGCTCTTAAGCCTGGAGGAGTTTTACTAATAAGTGTACCAACTTACACACCAGAAAAATTATGTTGGTTATTTTCAAAGAAATATCAGCAAACACCTGGAGGACACATCAGAATATTTAAAACAGCTCAGCTAATGGAATCTTTTAAAAAGCACAAACTTATCTTGTTTAACCACCATAGGCAGCATTCATTTCATTCAATTTACTGGATACTAAGATCTAAAAATAACATGGAGGAATCAGATTTTTTAAAATCATTTCATGGGCTATTGGTTAAACAGATGTTTGGTCAAGCACAAACCTCAGCTTTCATTGAAAAAATGCTTAATCCTTTATTTGGCAAAAGTGAATGCTTTTATCTAACTAAATGAAAAAGCAAGATTTGGCACCTCATATTGATTGGATAATAAAAAATCAATCGCCTGATGGCAGTATCGCATGGGATCTTAATGACAAATGTGATCCATGGGACCATCTAGAATGTCTAATTGCTTTGGCAATTTGGGAAGAGGATAAAAATTTTAAAAAGGGGATTGATTGGTTTTTATGTAACTTAGATGCTAATTCTTTTATCAAATCAGAGTTTATTAAAGGCCAGTCCTCTAGGGAATATTACGAACATCATCATGCTATTTATTTAGCAGTGCCTCTTTATCAATGCCTCTTAATGAGCAATAACGATAGCTATGTAAAAAACCATTTGAAAACTCTTAACAATCTGGTCGAAGCAGTATTGGATGTCAGAGATGATCATGGATGCTTTTATTGGGCCCAAGATGAAAAAGGAATGTGTGATAACTCACTAATTACAGCTACTGCTTCAATTTATTTATCCTTAAAATGTGCAATCAATACTTTTGACTATTATGGTTCAGAAACAAATGCCCTGAAAAAAGAACTGGAACTTATAAAAGAAAGTTTCAAAAATAACAAATCCAGATTTAATAGAGATGGGATAGATAGGTCTCGTTTTTCAATGGATTTTTATTACCCTTTTCTTGCAGGACTAAATGAAAACTACCAGCACTTAAATGATGAAATGAGAAAATTTCATGTCGAAAGTCTTGGAATAAAATGTGTGATTGAAGAGCCATGGGTCACATTTGCTGAAAGCTCAGAATTGATAATTGCGTTATGCCGAGCCAATGATTTTAAAATGGCAGAGCAGATATTTAACGAAATAACAAATTTTAAAGACAGCGAAGGCATTCTGCCAACAGGCTATCAATATGCTGAAAAAATTTTTTGGCCAGAAGAAAAATCTAGTTGGACAAATGCTGCTTATGTTATTGCAGCAGATTGTCTATTCGATGTTACAGGTAAGGATAAGGCTATTTTGTCTTAACTAAGGCAACAAGACTTTTTACTCTTCGAAGGAGTTTAAAATTTGTTTCAAGAGCCTTAAGCATTATTGTTCTGGGTGCTTGTCCTCCTTCTTCCTCGCTATCATAGATATCATGAATTGCCAGAATGCCACCTTCTTTTATTTTTTTATGCCATGCATAAAAGTCATTTTCTGCTGATTCAAAAGTATGACTTCCATCAATTAAGACAAAACCAATATCATTTTTAATTATTTTTGATGCAGATATCGAGTCACTTATCAAAGGAATAACAGTATGGAGTAAAGACACACTATCCAAGTTTTTTTTGAAAGATGGATACGTATTTATTCTATTTAATCTTTCATCGTATTCTTCTGGGTCGTGGTACTCTTGACCAAGTTGATGCTCTTCAGATCCTCTGTGATGATCTACAGAAATAAAAGTAGCTTTAACTTGTTCTGCTGCATCTGCCAAAAAGCATGCCGATTTACCACAATAGGATCCAATTTCTAAGATTGTCTCATTTGCACAATGTTGGATAACAAGCTCGTGGAGGAATTTACCTTCTTCTATATCTAAGAATCCTTTAATCTCATTAAATCTCTTGAATTTACTTGTCATAAATTTCTGGTGCTTGTGATTTGAACCTTCTGTGATGCCACAGGTATTGGTGGGGAGCCTGTAATATGCTTTTCTCAATTTTTTTATTCAACTGATTAGCAAAATTAAATGAGTCGTTTAAAGGATCGTCAAAACTTTCAAATTTAATTTGATACTTATCATCTTCCTTAAAGAAATCAAAATAAATTAATTCACAACCCGTTAGTTTTTTAAGTGTATAAGGCACAGTAGTTGTAAGACAATCTTGATTAAAGAAAGTGGAGACTACTGATCTCTTATTTCTATAATCTTGATCAGGGCCATACAAAATAACCTCTCCTGATTTCAATAAGTCTACACATTCTTTTATATCTGAATTTGATATCAAGCTTTTTACCGACTTTAAGCGTCCATCTCTCTGAATCATCTGTATTAATTTGTTGTTATTAGGTCTCTCAAGCCCATGAACCTTATACTTCAAACTTAATAATCTTGCAGATAGCTCTAAATACAGCGTATGTCTGAACAGAAGTAACACACCAGATTTTTTGCTGATTGCTTCGATTAAGACATTCTCGTTAGATAGTTCCAAATCTAAAGCGCTAATCCTCTTTTCTGATGCATTCCATGCGAGGTTATTTGCATAAAGAGCGAAAAAAGTTTGTGTCCATATTTTTTCAACAAGCTTTGTCTTCCATTCCTCTGATTTTTCTTGAAAACAATGATTGATATTTGCATGGATGATTTGCCTTCTTTTTTTTAGTCTTGTCTGAAGTAATTTCCAGATTAAAGAATTTGGATTTTTGAAGATAGAAGAGGGCAAAAGACTGATAAACTTAGTAAGTGCAATAATTAGATAAAAAATTAATTGAGTCATCGATGATCTTTGTTTACAACTTAATATACATTCTAGCTCTTCCTTTGATAATTATTAGAGACTTTCTAACAAAAAGAGTTCAAGGTGTTAGCTTTTTCAAAAGTAAATTTGGTTTTATTGATAAGTCTCAAGATGAACACATTTGGATACACGGTGTAAGTCTTGGTGAGGTTAGAGCTTTATCAGGAATTGTAAGTTCCTTGCTCAACGAAGAAAAAAAAATATTATTCACCTCATCCACCAATACGGGATTAACCGAAATATTAAATAAATACTCCACAGATAGTGTTGTTGTAATGCCATTTCCATACGATTTGAATTTTTTGCATCAAAAAATAATTAGCAATTTTAATGTTTCTAAAATCATATTATTTGAGAGTGAATTTTGGCCAAACTTAATTTTTTCAAAACCTAATAATGTTCAACTTATATCGCTAAACACCACGATCTCAGAAAAGACTTTAAAAAAAATGCGAATGTTTAAGCCTTTTTCAGACCAGCTTATTAGAAGGTTTGATTTGTTTCTCGCTCAAACCAACGAAATTAAATCGTATCTTCTTGAGTTCCAGGCAAGTAATATCAAAGTAACGGGGAACATAAAATTAAGCCCTGAGAACTATCGGCTTAATGAAGAAAAAGCTAATGATATTGCCGGCAAGCTTGCAAAAAATAGGTTAAAAGTAGTGGCTGGCAGCACTCATGAAGGTGAGGAAGATTTTATTATAGAGGCTTTAAAATCATTGCATGACATGCAGCTGATAATCGCACCAAGGCACCCCGAACGATTTGATATTGTAAGTGGTACGTTTCAAAACCAAAGTCTTAATTACTCAATTTACTCTCACCAAAACAATCATGAAAATTCCGATGTAGTTTTATTTGATAAGGTTGGGGACCTTTATGAATTGTACTCAGCCTGTGATGTAGCAATCGTTGGAGGCAGTATAATATTTACTAAGGGACATAATTTTATTGAACCTATACATGCAAATTCCGTATCGATTACAGGAGAAAATCTAAGTAACTTTAAAGAGCTAAAGAAAATATTCTGTTCCGAAGGTCCAGTGATGACTTTCAAAGATAAAAAAGAATTGGCCGGCATTATTTCAGATCTTAAAGTTGAATCTCAAAGAAACGAAAGATTATTTTTACAGAAAGAGAAACTTGAAGAATACTCAGGCAATTATTCGGTGATCCTTTCTGCCTTAACAGATGAGTAAGTACAGCACGCCCGCAATTTTCTTGCTGGGTCCTTCCGCATCTGGTAAAACTGATCTCTCAATGCATATTGCTGAAAGCTTTCCATTAGAGATTGTTAGCATAGATTCAGCGATGGTTTATCAAAGCCTAAATATTGGTTCATGCAAGCCAACAAAAGCACAACTTAGTAAATACAAGCACCACCTAGTAGATATTATTCCTCCAAATGTAAATTTTAGTTTGGGTATTTTTTTAGATTTTTTAGATCGATCGATTCTTGAAATTAAATCTAAAGGGAAAATTCCCCTCTTCGTTGGTGGCTCAATGATGTTTCACAATGTATTAATAAATGGTTTTCATGATTTCCCTTCTTGCAAAGAGACACGGAGGAAAGTTGAAAAAAAATATGAGCAAGAAGGATTAAATAAGCTTCAATCAGAGCTTGCGGCATTAGACGAAGCTTTATTTAAGGAGATAGATATATATAATCCTCGCCGGCTTATCAGGGCTTTGGAAATCATTCATATTACTGGGGAGAAGCTTTCTACTCTTAAGCAGCAACCAAAAATTCAATTGTTTGATAAAAATACAGTTCATTTAGCTGCGGTAAATGATGAAAAAACCGTTCTTGCAGAGAGGTCCAAGAAAAGACTTAATGAAATTTTACAAAATGGTTTATTGCAGGAGATTGAACAACTAATAGAAAAGTATGACTTAACTAAACAGAACCAAAGTATGCAAGCAATAAACTACAAGCAGTTCTTACCACATCTCCTTGAAGGTGTATCGCTTGATGATTGTTTTTATGATGCCGATAAAGCCACTAAATTACTGATAAAATCACAACAAACTTGGTTGAAAAAAATAGACATAGACACACATTTAGAGTGTAGCGATACAAAAATTAAAGATAAATTATCTGCTACAATAGATACTTATTTAAGGAGACACAGTATATGAGTTGGAATCCAAACGAAAAAGATCCATGGGGTAGGAAAAATAATCCACCTGATCTTGATGATGCTATCGAGCAGTTAAGAAAAATGTTTTTCTCAGGTAAATCTGGAGGAAGTGGTTCCAATGGTGGAGGCGCAAGCTTTAAATTTACATGGAAATATTTTTCATATCTATTATTAATATTATTTGCCCTTTATGCATTTCTTGGTCTTAGAATCGTCAACGAGGCAAATAGAGAGGTTGTCTTCACACTAGGCAAATACAACAGAGTACTAGGCCCTGGACTGCAATTTCATTTTCCAGTAATTGAAGAAATATATGCTTCTGAAAATATTTCGAAGATACGTACCTTTGTGTTGCCAACCAATATGCTTACTAAAGACGAAAACATAGTGGACGTAGAGTTGAACGTTCAGTACACAATTAGTGACTTAAAAGCTTACTCGTTAAATGTTGAAGATCCAGAAATAACCATAAGACAAGCTGCAGAAAGTGCACTTAGGCACGTTGTAGGAGAAAATTTAATGGATGATCTTCTAACATCTGGTGCTGCTGCAATTAGCTCAGGCATTCTTTTGAGGCTAGATGAGTACTTAGCAATTTACGAAGCAGGGATCTCAGTCCAACAAGTAAATATTGAGCAACGTCAACCACCTGCTGAGGTAATTGATTCTTTTAGAGATGTTGTTGCTGCTCGTGAAGATAAGGAGCGATTAAGAAATGAAGCACAAAAATATGCATTATCCATTGTGCCCGTTGCAAGAGGAGATGCTCAAAGACAACTTCAAGATGCAGAGGCATACAAACAAAAAGTAATGGCAGTTGCTGAAGGTGAAGCTGACAGATTTACAGCTCTTTTAGCGGAGTATAAAAAAGCCCCTGAAGTTACAAGAGAGAGACTTTATTTAGATTCTTTAGAACAGGTTTTTTCCTCAAGCACCAAAATAATGATAGATGTTGAAGGAGGAAATAACCTCCTTTATTTACCTCTAGATCAACTGATGAAAAGAGAGGAGGAAGATGATGAATAAAGGAAATTTTTTACTTTTTGTAGCGTTATTGCTGTTAGTCGTTGGAGTGCAGGCAATTGTTGTTGTTAAAGATACAGAAAAAGCAATCCTTCTTAAATTGGGTGCCTTTGAAAGAACTTTAAATCCAGGCCTTAACTTTAAAGTTCCATTAATGGATACAGCCATTAAGTTTGAAGGAAGGCTTAGAACTTTAGATACGCAACCGGATAGAGTTTTATCAAGCGAATCAAAACCTTTATTAGTTGATTCATTTGTGAAGTATAAGATAGTAGATGCGGAAACATTTTATACCTCAACAAACGGTGGACAAGATAGGGTTGCTGAGGACACTTTGCAAAGAAGGGTAAGAGATAAATTAAGAAACGAATTCGGTAAAAGAACGCTTCAAGAGGTTGTCTCTGGAGATAGAGATGGATTGATGGAATCTCTAAAAAATTCACTTGGAGAAGATTCCAGTGAACTTGGAGTTGAGATTGTTGATTTTCGTGTAAAAAGAATCGACTTTGAAAGAGAGATACGAACTTCTGTATTCGAGAGAATGAAAACTGAAAGAAATAGAATAGCTGAAGAGTTAAGAGCTGAAGGTAGAGAGTTAGCAGAAAATATTAGAGCTGATGCCGATAGGCAAAGAACTATTATCTTAGCGAATGCTACTAGAGAATCAGAAAGAATACGTGGTGAAGGTGATGCAATTGCAACTGCTACTTATGCCGATGCATTTAACAAAGACCCAGAGTTTTATGATTTCACACGTAGTTTAAAGGCTTATAGAGAAACTTTTAAAGATAAGGGAGACATTCTTCTTCTTGATCCTGATAGTGACTATTTTAAGTATTTAAATAAATCTGAAAAACAATAATCGATGAGCAATTCCCTTATCCTGGTTGGAACTCAATGGGGAGACGAAGGGAAAGGGAAGATTGTCGACTATTTTTCAAAACAGTTTGATGCAGTTTGTAGGTTTCAAGGCGGTCACAACGCTGGCCATACTATATACAAAGGTGATGAAAAATTTGTATTACATCTAATACCTTCTGGAGTTTTTTATGACCACACAGCATGCTTTATAGGGCAAGGGGTCATCCTTTCATTGGACTCATTGCTCGAAGAGATAAAGCAGCTAGAAGAAAAAGGCATTGACTTAAGTGGTAAATTAAAAATAAGCAGGTATTGCAGCTTGTTGTTACCCCTGCACGCAAAAATTGACCAACTAAGAGAGGATGCAAAAAACTCGATTGGTACTACACGTAGAGGGATAGGCCCAGCATACGAGGATAAAACTGCCAGAAGAAGCATTAAAGCTTTTGATCTGGAAGATTCAGATTTGTTAGAGTCTAAGGTAAATGCTCTAGTTGATTACTACAATTATCAGTTTGAGACTATTCATGGCCTAGACCCAATAGATAATCTTGAGGTTCTGCAGGATTTAAAGGAAACCTACCAGAAAGCAGCAAAGTATTTTGGCGACGTTACAGATAATTTGGAGGCTATACATGATCAAGGAGGCAGCATTCTCTATGAAGGTGCACAAGGTACCCTGCTGGATGTCGATTATGGGACCTATCCATATGTAACATCTTCAAACACTTTGGCCACTTCAGTTGGTATAGGGTCTGGTTTTCCGAAAAGTATTTACGCCGATGTTTTGGGAGTAGCAAAAGCCTACACAACCAGAGTTGGGGCGGGACCATTTCCCACAGAACTTTTTTGTGAAGATGGAAAAAAAATAGCAGAAATTGGTCATGAATTTGGTGCCACAACTGGCAGACCTAGGCGATGTGGTTGGTTAGATCTAGTAGCTTTAGAGTATTCAGCAAAATTAAATAACTTAACAAGCTTGTGCATCACAAAACTTGATGTCTTAGATTCTTTCGAAAAGATTAAAGTATGCATTGGCTATGAGCTTGATGGGCAAGAGGTATCTTTTAAGTCGAGACTTCTTCATAAGGTCAAACCAATTTATAAAGAAATTGAGGGGTGGAACCAGTCTCTAAATTCATTTAATACTTACGAAGATTTGCCAACTCAGGCAAAACACTTCATTGAATTAATTGAAGAGCACACTAAAACCAAGGTGTCCTTAATTTCAAATGGTCCAAATCGAAACGACTTAATCTTAAGATAGCTCTTTGGCTCTTTGAATGCCTTTATTGACCCCATCAGAAAAGATCTTTGTAAATCCCTTTTCTCTTAGTAGATTTAATCCTGCTTCAGTAGTTCCGCCCTTTGATGCTACAGAATCAATAAGATCATCTAAGTTCTCGCCATTCTTAATTGCACTTATCAAGCTTGTTAAAAAGAGAATAGTAATTTCTCTTCTATTATCTTGATCTTCTACTAGCTCAGTTAGTCTCTCTTCAAATTCATTTATTAGCTCAAAGAAAAATGCTGGCCCGCTGCCAACTAGCACTGTATGAATATCTATTTGATTCTCATCGTTTACCTCAAAAGCTTTCCCAAGAAAATTAAATAAATTTAAAATTTCAGAATTATCTGTCTGCGAATATACAGCAGTCACACCCAAGTTATCTTTTGTGCCGACATTTGTCATGACTCTAAAGATTTTTTTGGTAGGCAGTAAGTCAAAAAGTGTTTGAAGTTTAACCCCAGCTGCGACACTAACAACATTTATGTCATCCTTGATATGATCAGCAATGCTTGAGCATAGTTCTGACATATCTTGCGGTTTAACACATAAAAATAAGATATCAGAATTATCAAGACAATCTTCCAGCTCAACTGCCGCATGACCTCTCTCGTTTAACCAGTTTAGATTTGCCTCTAAAATATCATACCCTGATATCTGGTATTCAGAGCTTTTCTCGAGGCCAGATATGAGTGACTTTGCAAGATGGCCGCAACCAATGAATCCGATCTTTTTCAATTTAATCTTTTTCAGCCTTTTTCTTCACCATTACTTTTACTTGAACTTTTTTTCCGTCTTCAGTATCGCTGTCAATTAACTCATTTACTTCTACATCAACATCTTCAAAAGACTTAATGATTTCTATATCTTTAAGATTTTCAGCAATGTCAGAACCATCTTCGATTGATTGAACTATTATTTGCTCAATTTCATTGATATCAAGGCTATCTATGTCTGATGCATCTAGCTTTTTATCTGTTTTAAACATCAGAACTTTAGCATCTGACTTTAGTAAATCGACATCACCCGATGATTTCTTAACTATTCTTATTTTTTTTCCATCTTCTGAGTTCCACTCAAAATCTTGATCAAGCTCAACATCATCAATAACCAATGCATGATTCTTCATACCAGGCTTCATCATGGTCATATGCATTTCATGGTTTTTCATATGCATAGCATGATGAGGACATTCCTCTTTTGTTAGTTGACCATTAAGCAATATTGCTCCCCCTACCAAGCCACCAATTATTAAAGCTGCTTTAATATTGTCATTCATTTTCTCTCCTTATTTGAACTAAAGATTATAAATTAAATCTGGTGAGACTGTTATTTTAATAAAGTATCTAGAGTGGCATTAACAAATTTATAAGCATTGTCAGCCCCAAATTTTTTTGAGAGCCTAACTGCTTCATCTATTAATATATTTTTTGGGGTTTGATCCAATTCATATTCAGACAAAATAAGCATGAGAATGTTTTCTTCCATTACATCAATTTTTTTTATGCCAAATAATTCAAGATCAGATTTTGAATATATTTGCTCTTTTAGAGCGTCATTATTTTTTACTGTATATTTAAAAATATTCTTAAAAAAAATGTAATCAACTTTGGTTTTTGTAAATTCTTTGACAAATGAATCTTCAATCTCTTTTGCTGTATTATGACCAAATGAAAGTTGATACATGGCCTGCACCATAATATTTCGTGCATTTACCTTTTCTTTGAATCTGGCTAAATTTTTCACTTTAGGTACTCAGCAGATGAATTAATGAATCTGCAAACTCTCTTCCTTTATTGATTTTTGCAGGGTTTATTCTTTCTTCTGCCTGAACTAAGTTTTCAACTGTCAATACACCATTTATTACTGGAATATTTTCAAAGTCATACGCAAGATTACCTAATGATCGATACGTTTCGTTGCAAACTAATTTAAAGTGAGGTGTGCCTCCTTTCACCACAAGGCCGATGGCGATCAGTCCGTCTATGTGATTATTTGTCAAATATCTTTTTGCAGTAGCTGCCAGTTCTAGTGAGCCTGGACACTGCATATTCACGCACTCAATGTTTTTGCTTTCCAGCACGGATAGTATTTCATTCTGCATTGGGGCAAGTATCTCAGCATTCCACACAGTAGAAAGCAGTAAGGCTTTTTTGCCCGTAAGGTTGCTATCACTAACATTAAACAACGGCTTATTATTCATCGACAAATTCCTCAATTTCTATATTAAATCCCGAGAGGCCTGGATATTTTCTTTTGGTTCCAATAAATTTAATGGTACTTAAACCAAAAGCTTTAATGATCTGTGCGCCAATACCTATCACTTTTCTATTTCTTTTTACCTCGACTTTTTCATTGAGCAGTTGCTTCAACCAATAGGATTTTGCATCTCTATGGTTAATCAATACAAACAAGCCTGCTTTTTCTTTGGATATACGTTCCAATGATCTTTTAATCGACCAATTTTTTCCGAGCTCTTCAAGGCCCAATGCATCCTGTAAAACACTTTGTGTTTGCACTCGAACAAGGGGTGATTCTACTTTTGCAAGATCGCCCTTTACCAGGGAAAAGTGATGCTCATCAAAAATAATATCGCGCCAAACTCCAAGCTTAAAATCACCAAACTCGGTTTGTATATCTTTTTCTAATATTTTTTCAACTGTAGATTCTTGTGAAAGTCTGAAATCAATAAGGTCTGCGATGGTTCCAACTTTAATATCAAACTTCTCACCAAATTTAATAAGATCATCACGCCTAGCCATTGAGCCGTCGTCATTCATAATTTCACAGATTACTCCAGCTGCTGAATAGCCTCCTAATTTTGCTAGATCACATGCAGCTTCAGTATGACCTGCTCGCGCTAAAACACCACCATCCATGGCTTTAAGAGGAAAAACATGCCCAGGCTGAACAATATCATTATCTGTTGCATCTGCTTTAACAGCGGTTGCTATGGTATGTGCTCGATCTTGAGCAGATATTCCTGTGGTTATGCCTGTCTTGGCTTCAATTGATACAGTAAAGGCAGTTTTATTATTTGCCATATTATTGGCAGCCATTGGTTTGAGGTTGAGTTTTTCACATTTTTTAGAATCCAGCGTAAGACATATTAAGCCACGACCATGTTTAGCCATGAAATTAATTGTTTCTGCGCTTACTGCTTCTGCAGCGCATACAAGATCGCCCTCATTCTCTCGATCCTCATCGTCAAGAATAATTACCATTTTTCCTTGAGAAATATCTTGGATAATTTCTTGGATGTTGTGTTTTAGCATTTTTTATAAACTCGTTTAATATCGGACCCAATAGTATAGTCAGATTTAAGTTGAAAACCATTTTTATCAAGGAAAAGCTTATCTTCAAACCAGCTTGTATACTCATCACCCAGAACTTTTTGTGCTTCATAGACTATTAGCTCATCACATAAATTTTCTTTAATTAGGGCGTTGACTAAAGCAGGGCCAGCCTCAACTAAGATTGAGCTTATATCTTGTTTATTAATTTTTTGAATTAATTCACCAACACTTGCAGCATCAATGATCTGGAAATTATCGTCTGCAAAGAAATTTAATCCTTTATCCCAATTTTTATTTTTTGAAAAAAGAATTCTCTTAGGTTGATTAACATTGAAAGGGACTCTAGCATTCATCCTGGGGTTATCTGCTCTGACAGTATTTCCGCCTGTAAGTATGCAATCAAACTCTGCTCTTAATTCCTGCACATCGGCTCTAGAGCCTTCTGAAGTGATCCATTCAAATTGATAATTTTTATGAGATTTACCATCTTTAGATGCAGCAATTTTTATACAGATGAAAGGTCTTTTTTGTTCATGCTTAAAGAAAAATTTACTGCTGGTTTTTATTTCATCTTCGATGACACCAACCGATACATTTATGCCAGTTTGGGTTAGCTTTTTAATTCCCTTGCCAGCTACAATTGGATTTGGATCAATACAGCCTATAACTACATTTTTAATTCCAGATTTAATTATGGCTTCTGTGCAAGGTCCTGTTTTGCCTGTGTGATTGCATGGCTCAAGTGTGCAATATAAGGTCAGATCGCTTAAATTAAGCTTACTTTTCTCTTGAGCTAAAGCATCTAAACAATTAATTTCTGCATGTTTTGAGCCATATTGTTCATGAGCTCCTTCAGCAACGATTTTATTGCCATCGTAAATTAAAGCACCCACAGTTGGGTTGGGTTTTGCTGTGTATTTATATTTTAAGGACAAACTAAGAGCATGCCGCATGAGCTCAATGTCAGTCATTATTTCTTGGAGAGTTCAGAGATTTCGTCGGCAAAATCTTTAATATCTTGGAAATTTTGATATACAGAGGCAAATCTGACATAAGCAACTTGATCCAGTTCCTTTAATTTATTCATCACTTGTTTGCCAAGTATCTGAGAGGGCACTTCTCGTTCACCAATCTTACGAATTGCATCCTTAATCTCTTGAACTGCATTTTCAATCTGATCGGATGCCACAGGTCTTTTTTCAAGTGCTTTATGGAAGCCAGCTCTTAGTTTTTCTTCATCAAAAGGCTCTCTTCTATCATTGGATTTAATTATTCTTGGCATTACCAACTCGGCTTCTTCATAAGTTGAGAACCGCTCTTCGCAACTAGTGCATTCTCTTCTTCTTTTAATTTGAGAACCACTTGCAACTAATCTTGAATCGATGACTTTTGTTTCTTCATTCGAGCAGAAAGGACAGAACATTATTTATATACAGGAAAGTTATTACACATTTTGACAACAGCGTTTTTAATTCTTTCCAATTCCTCTTTGTTGTCTCTATTTTTAATTGCATCGCAGATAAAATCGGTGACTTCTATGGCTTCTTGTTCAGCAAAACCACGAGTTGTCATGGCGGGAGTGCCTATTCTGATGCCTGATGTAACAAAAGGGGATTGCGGATCATTGGGTATAGAATTTTTGTTAACAGTAATGTTGACGCTACCTAAGAGATCCTCAGCATCCTTACCAGTTATTTCTTGATTGGTTAAATCTACCAAGAGTAGATGGTTATCTGTTTCAGGGCTAACCAACATAAAGCCTCTTTCCTTGAATCTGCTGCACATGGTTTTGGCATTGGCAATTATTTGTTGTTGGTAGTTTTTAAATTCTTTTGTCATTGCTTCTTTAAAACATACCGCCTTAGCAGCAATAACGTGCATTAAAGGACCACCTTGTGAGCCTGGAAAAACCCCAAAGTTAAGTTTCTTTTGAAACTCTTCATTTTCATTGGAAAGAATAATCCCTGACCTAGGACCTCGTAAGGATTTATGCGTGGTACTAGTGACAACATGAGCAAATGGTACTGGGCTGGGATAGACGCCACCGGCGACTAAGCCAGAAACATGGGCCATGTCTACCAATAAGTACGCACCCACATCATCCGCTATTTTTCTAAACCTAGCCCAATCAACTATGCCCATATACGCAGAAAAGCCAGCTATTATCATTTTTGGTTTGTGTTCTTGAGCTAGTCTTTCAACCTGGGCATAATCTATTTTTTTTGTTTCTGGATCGAGACCGTATTGGATTGCATTGTAATTTCTTCCAGAAAAATTTACTTTTGCACCATGAGTTAAATGTCCGCCTTGATCAAGCGCCATTCCAAGAATGGTATCGCCTGGCTCAAGTAGGGCTAAAAAAACAGCAGCATTCGCAGAAGCGCCGGAGTGAGGCTGTACATTGGCATACTTAGCTTCGAATAATTGTTTTGCTCTTTCTATAGCAAGCGTTTCAGCTCCGTCTACAAATTCACATCCACCGTAATATCTTTTTGTTGGGTAGCCTTCAGCGTATTTATTTGTTAGCACACTGCCTTGTGCTTCAAGCACTCTTTTCGAAGCATAATTTTCCGAAGCAATTAATTCGATATGCTCCTCTTGTCTAGTTTGCTCAGCTTCCATGAATTGGCCAAGCTCGGCATCGTATTCATTTAAAGGTTGATTTAAGGTGTCTCTAAAAAAGTTCATTAAGGTTTTTTATGTACAAATTTTCTTTTTCTTGACGGATTGCAAGCCTTGCAGATTTCACATTCTAGGCTAAAGCAGGCTCTTGCCGCACAAAAATTTCTTGCATACATAATAATTTGAATATGGAGTTTATTCCAATCTTCTTCTGGGAAAAACTTCTTTAAATCCTTTTCAGTTTGTTGAACGTTTTTGCCGTTTGTTAAACCCCAGCGCTGAGCACAGCGATGAATATGGGTATCAACAGGAAACGCAGGTACACCAAAGGCTTGAGAAACAACTACACTAGCGGTTTTATGGCCAACACCAGGCAGTTGCTCTAGATCCTCAATATCTTGCGGTACTACGCCATCGTATTTTTCTACAAGAATTTGCGATAGACGTTTAATAGCTTTTGATTTTTGCGGTCCAAGCCCACAAGGTTTAATGATTTCATAAATTTTGTTTACGCTTAAAAGCATCATTTTCTCTGGTGTTTTTGCGACTTTAAACAATTTTGGCGTAATTTGGTTTACTCTTTCATCAGTGCATTGAGCTGAGAGTAAAACAGCAATCAAAAGGGTGTAAGCATTATCGTGATCCAAAGGCACGTCTGGATTGGGAAAATTAGCATCTAAAATCTTTGTAATTTCCCTTAATTTTTCGCTTTTTTTCAATGTCTCAAAAGTTGCTTAGCTGCGTATTTCATATATTATATTGGTATTAATGACTTATGGGAGAAAGTTATGAGATACAT